>Ga0265295_1005832_pt1 | contig 15390 bp, 16 predicted proteins | sample Munlansysbiofilm_FD_192503 | JGI IMG/M metagenome (GOLD analysis project Ga0265295, IMG submission 192503) | Leachate microbial communities from a municipal landfill in Southern Ontario, Canada - Methane capture system biofilm | ecosystem: Engineered > Solid waste > Landfill > Unclassified ... | reverse complement strand
CCAAGTTTTGACAATTTCGGATGAAAACCATCATGACTACTATATTTTAAAACCATATCAATTTGATCCATTGGAACATATAGCGCTTCATTATTTGCATAAATGATATGTAGATAATCTCTTTTTTCTAAAGACAACTCCATGGTCTTTAATCCCATATATTGACCAATACCATAATCGTAATGTACGACAAAATCACCCACATTTAAATCTTCGACTCTTCGAATTTTTTGTGACTGATTCAATACACTTCGATAACGAATAGCAGGTCTGATGCGAGATTGAAAAATTTGAGTTTCATCTAATACAACTAATTGATCTTTGGATGACCAAAATGAACCATAAGTTGGTTCATCGATCACATATAAACCGACTGAATCATCAATTTCATGCTGAAAAGAAACGTGATTATCTTTAAAATATGTTGTGATTTCATCATAAAATGTCTTTGTGTGTGTTGAAATCACAATTTTGTAGGTTTGAATAATGTCTTTTAAATCCAACATTAAAAGTTTTAAATTGCCCCGGTATTGATTAGGATCTATGACCCCTAAATTGATGGATTTTTCATGAGGTCCAACCGTTGAATATTCAATTTCAATATGTTTATTTTTTAATTGATCTTGAAGTTGAACTCGAAACGGAATATCTAAAAAATTACGCCCGTTCATTGAAACAGCATAGGTATCTAAATCACTGACTATAGATTCTTCATTGATAAACATTTTTGATGGTTCAATCACATATAAGTGATAGTCATTTGAAAAATCTAATAAAGTTGACTTATGATGATTAAAAAAAGGAATATATAAATTTAATCCATCAAGCTTTGTTCGCATTTCAATCGATTCTAAGTCTGTATCTAATTTCTCTTTTTCACGTTCAGAAAGTGTCTTAGATTCAAAGAATTTTTTGATTTCCTTGATGGCATCATCTTTCATTTTATCTGTATAAAACAACTCATGCATTGGTGCAATCTCAATTTGATCAACAACACTAAATGAGCGTTGCGTTTCTACATCAAAAATCTTTATTTGCTCTAAGAAATCATCAAAAAAATCAAGTCGATAGGGATTTTCAAAATTAAGTGTGAAAATATCAATAATGTTTCCTCGAACACTAAACTCACCCGGTTTTTCAACTGTATATGTTTTAGAATAACCACTATAGACTAGAAATTGTATGAGTGATTCTAAATGATGATTTTCTCCTGATTTAATCCACTTGACACCATTTATATAATCTTTAGGTGTTAATTGTCTTTGACAAAATCCTTGAAGCGTAGTAACCACAATATAAGGATTTCCTGTCAATAATTGCTTTAGCGTGTAGAGTCTTTCAGACTTAAATTCAGGGCTTCCTAAAGCCATTATGGATGTAAGAGTTTGATCGGCGGGATAAAAAAGAACATTTTCATTTTCAATGATTTGGCTTAATCGATCATAATACTTTTGAGCTTCATAAAGATTTGGTGTAACAACAAAAACCGTTTTTTTATGATTCATAAAATCCAGTGCCATCATATATGCATTATACGTTTCATTGGATCCATAATAGTAAACAGTCTTATTTTTTGGTTTTATTAATTCATTAAGTTTTGTATTCTTCTCGATATAACCAATCATGAACTACCTCTAGATAAGTAAAACCCAAACTCAAGTTTGGGTGTTATATTTTGTCATAATATCTTTATATGGCATACAATTAACAAAGTCTTCAATAACTTTTGTTGATATTTCAATCGTTTTTCCTAATGATGCTAATTCGGTTTCATTAAATTGACCAAGCACATAACTATCAAGTGCCATCATTGGATTATTATCGATTCCGATTCTTACACGTTTAAAATCTTCCGTTTTTAGTAATCCTATGATATTTCTAAGCCCATTATGACCACCATGACCACCAGTTTCTCTAAGTCTTAGTTTTCCAGTAGGAAGATTAATATCATCAACAAAAACGAGCATATCCTCTAAATCTATTTGATAATAATTTACAAATTTTAAGACGGCTTCTCCAGATAAATTCATATATGTAGAAGGTTTCATCACGTAAATTTTTTCGCCATTTATTGAAAATTGTGCTGTTTCAGCATTAAATTTCGCATCAAATTTTAAAGAAATTTGGTGTTTTTTTATAAAATCATCAATCACCATAAACCCAATATTATGTCTAGTTTTTTGATACTTGCTTCCTGGGTTTCCTAACCCAATAATGAGTTTCATTGATTGCTCGGTTCGCCGTGAGATATTTGATCAAAAATTTGACTGATTGGTTCATCTTTAACAATGTGTAAAATAGATTGTCCAAGAAGTGGTCCAATCGAGAGTTGCTTAATTTTTGTATGGTGGGGTTGATGATCGATTTTAATTGTATTGGAAACAACGACTTCTTCAAAAACAGACTCTTGGAGTCGATCTAAAGCATCGTTAGAAAATACTGCATGAGTTGCTGCTGCATATACCTTTGTAGCACCCGCTTCGAGTAATGCTTCAGCTCCTGCAATTAATGTTCCACCGGTATCGATGATATCGTCAACCATAATTGCAATTTTGCCTTTAACTTCACCGACAATATTTTGAACAATGGCTTTATTCGGTTCAGGACGTCTTTTATCAATAATTGCTAATGGTGCATCAAAAAATCTAGCGAAAATACGCGCTCTTGTCACACCGCCGTGATCAGGGGATACAACTACAACATTTTCTAATTTCTTTGAATAACAAAAGTAATCTGCGAGAAGTGGAGCAGCTGGGAAATTATCGATTGGAATATTGAAAAAACCTTGAATTTGTGCAGCATGTAAATCAATAGAAATTACACGATCAATCCCTGCGACTTGTAATAGGTCAGCCACGAGTTTTGCAGTAATTGGTTGACGCGATTTCGATTTTCTATCTTGTCTAGAATACCCAAAATAAGGCATAATAACTGTCAATGTTTTTGCGGAAGCTCGCTTTACAGCGTCTGCTAAAATAAGTAATTCCATTAAATGTTCATTTGCAGGTCTCGATGTTGATTGCACAACAAACACATCATGTCCACGAACACTTTCTTCAATGTTTACTGAGATTTCGCCATCTGCAAATCTCACAACATCTGCATTACTAAGTTCTATTCCCGATGCTTTTGATATTTCTTCAGCAAGTGCACGATTTGAACTTAATGAAAATAGTTTAATCTTTTTTCCATCAATTATAGCCATTTTCTCACTCCTTTAATCTCTATATTCATTATACCCAAAATAGGGCTTAAATGCTTGTCAATCATCAAAAAAAAATCTTTTTGCTGGCGCAAAAAAGATTTTAATGTTTGCAACGTCTAATCATTAATTATTCTTCAGTATCTTCTACTGGATTAGCCAATGCTTCTTGATAGGCAACTACGATTGCATCTTCAATCGCCTTACGCATTTCTCCGTGAATTGGATGGGCGATGTCTCTAAAGGTTCCATTTGGTGTTTTTTTGCTTGGCATTGCTACAAAAATTCCATTTTCCCCTTCAATAATACGAATGTCGTGTACAACGAAACTTTCATCAAAGGTTATGGTTGCTACACCTCTTAATCGACTTTCACTACTAACCAATTTCACTCTTACATCGGTAATTTTCATTTTGCCCTCCGTGACGACCTTCTTTGGCTAAATTATAACATATAGATATAAAAATGTTAAATTTTTTTAGGCTTTTGTTTGTGTTTTAATAAAGTTTACTGAGTTTTTGAGTAGTTTTTTTAATAATGCTTCATCATCGGGGTTGAATAAAATCGAGTAAAACGTTGATCCACTACCTGTCATTTTCACGTTTGGATCAATTTTTTTTAACATTTTGACATGTGATTTAAGTGCTGGATAAACTTTTAATGTGGTTGGCGTTAAGGCATTATATGATTTTTCATTGAATCGATCGAAAATTTGATTTTGATAATCATACACTAAAGATTCAAAGGGTATTTCAGGTTTTTTAATTTCATGATTCTCAAATATCGTCTTTGTCGATACTTCGATTAAAGATGGATACAAATAGACAAATGGGATGTGAATTGGTTTTAAAAACTCCATATGTTCACCACGTCCTGTCACATAAGCTGGATCGCCATATAATGAAAACAACGTGTCTGAACCAAGTGATAAAGCCAGTTCTTCTTTATCTTGTTTTGACAAATTTAAATTCCAAAACTCATCAAGCCCTCTAATGGTTGCTGCAACATCTGATGAACCTCCACCTAAGCCAGCACCGATGGGAATATTTTTTTCCAAAGTGATTTTTACACCTTCAGTCACTTTGTATTTTTCTTGAATGACTTTAGCTGCTTTAAGTACCGTATTGTCGTGAATATCCACATTGCAATTTAAAACAATACGCTCATATGGCTCAAAAGTTAACACATCGTGTAGTTCTAATGAAACCATAATCATTTCAAGATCATGATAACCATCATTTCTTTTACCTGTAACATCCAGTGCAAGATTTAATTTTGCATAAGCTTTTTCAACAAGCATAAGGCCATGCCTCCCTTAATTTTAAGAATGTATCAATGGATAAACTTTCAGCTCTCGCGTATGGATCTACGCCTTGTTCGATTAGAAAATCGATGAGAGCCTTCTTTTCTATATGATATGCTTCATGCCAATTATTGACAAGTGTTTTACGTTTTTGTCGAAATGCTTCTTTTACCATTTTTCTTAAAAAAGGCATAAGTTCACTCGAAATGATGGGCTTAGAAAACTTTTCGATACGTATGACGATGCTATCAACATTTGGAATCGGATAAAACATTTGCCGTTTTACGTCAACAAGCTTAAATGCTTTCGCTTCGATTTGTAATAAAATCGACAATGCATTATAGTCTTTTGTTCCAGGTTTTGCAAGGAGTCGATCAGCGACTTCTTTTTGAATCATAATTGAGGCTGTTTTAATTTGGGGCGATTCAAGAATTTTGAACAAAATCGGTGATGTTATATTATAAGGAATATTTGCTACCACATGGTATTCCGTGTCTTTATTGATCTCAGTCTCTAGGAAATCTCCATAAATAATCGTCAAATTAGAATATTTATCTTGCAACTCACTTAAGATGGGTTTTAATGACTCATCAATTTCATAAGCCGTAACCGTTAAAGCTTTTTCAGCAAGAAAAGTGGTAAGAGCTCCTTGCCCTGGACCAATTTCAATCACATGTTTATGATCAATATAAGATTCTTTCACAATTTTTTGTAAAAGATTTTTGTCTCTTAAAAAATTTTGTCCGAATTTTTTCTTGGGTTGATGGTTCACTTGAGTACCTCAATAATTTGATCTCGCGTTATTTGAAATCTTTGGATTCGATAAAGGAGTGTTTTACCGTTCACGTGCCCTAAGTTTAAACTTTTTGCTAAAAGATTGCGTTTTTGTTGGCTTTGATTTTGTCCAACTAATCCCATTTCATATAAAAAGGCAAAATCTACATCACTTTTTTTGTAATCATATTCAACACTAAGTTCACTTAATGCCTTAATAATGGCATCTTTTGACGCATGTTCAATTCCAACTTTTTTCAAATTCTTGCTTATTGATTCTTCCTTAGAAAGAAATGCATGTTTGACTGATCCGACGTATTTTGAAATAATTCTACGTATACGTTCACCCGCATGATCAGGATCAAGAAATAAAATGATATCGTGCGTTAATGATAATTGTTTTAATTGTTCAAGAATTTCAACTTCTACCGCGCTGCCATTAGTTGTAATAACTAAAACATCTTGATAGATACTTCTAATTCTGTTTAAATCGTGAATTCCTTCAACAACAATTGCGATTGGTTTCATTATTTCTTATAAAAGAATTTATCATCAGATTTGGTGCCACTCTTCATTAGACTTTCAATGATTGCTGATTGCTTCTTTAGTGTTGATATTTCACCATTTTCTAATAAAATAAATATTTCTTCACCAAAACTCACATCATCATCTTTATACGTACTATTTTCTACACTTCTAAACGCATGATAATAAGGTTTTTCTTCAGGCTGATATGCTGATAATATTTCATCAATTTTGGTTTTATTTTCTAAAGACTGATTCATGTAACCCCAAATGTGACGATTTAAAAAATCCGTGGATAATTCGCTTAAAATATGATCTTTAGACTTTTTAAAACTTTGAATCAAACCATTAATATAATAGTCATCGATTTCAAGAAAATGCTCAAGATTATTTGGATTTTCTATGACCTTTTGAAGCGGTAAAACATTTGATTCAAAATGATAATTCATTTGAAGTAAATCTTTCACACGACGATATATTTTTTCAAGTATAACTTCATAAGCACGAGCAACCGGATGATAATAAACTTGCCAATACATATGATAACGACTAATTAAATAATTTTCGATGGCATGAATCCCAGAAATTTTAAAAACAACTTGACCGTTTCTGATGTACAAAACACGAATTAAACGATCTAAATCGATATGCCCATATGCAGCACCTGTAAAATATGCATCGCGTTCTAAGTAGTCCAGACGATCCACATCAAGTTGACTTGAAATGAGCTGCTCAATGATTGGAAATTTCTTTGATTTTAATAAAATAGATGATAGATCAGATTTAAAATCCGGATCGATTGCATCAAAAATTGTCACTAATTCTTGATGGTTTAAAATTAGACTTGCTCCAATGTGTTCATGATTGACACCAAAAACATCTTCAAAAGCGTGTGAATATGCACCATGTCCGATATCATGTAATAATGCAGCGCATAAAAACAGCATTTTTTTGCGTTCATCAAGGGCTTGTTCTATATCAGGAACACTTAAAAAGCGATAAGCAACATTATAAACACCCAAACTATGACTAAATCTGGAATGCTCTGCACCATGGAAAACCATGTGAACACCAGACAATTGTCGAATTCTTCTTAGGCGTTGAAATATGCTTGTGTTAATGAGATCTAAAATAAGCTCGCTCTCGACTTGAATATACCCATATAATGGGTCTTTAAATACTTGTGTTCTTTCAAGTTTTTTAAACATACTGACCTCCTCGGTCAAAAAAGTGCCAAAAAGGCACTATTCGTTAATGGTATATGATTTAATAAGTTCAACAAAATCGCCTGTATTTAACATAAAGGCACTTCCGTCATCCGTATCCAAATGACAATCTAACTTAAATTTAGGGCTTACACGACATAAAACATTGTCTAATATCCCAGGTTTTTCACCATTAATTTTAATACTAACCATCTGACGATCATTTACGCCAAACTCTTTAGCTTCAACATCGGAAAAATGGATGTGTCGATCAGCAATAATGACGCCTTCGTTTAACTCAACTTGACCTTTTGGACCGATTAAAGTACATGGACCAGATCCTTTAACATCCCCAGATGATCTATATGGGGCAATAAATTTAAAACGAATGGCATCACTTTTTGAAATTTCAACTTGTGATTCAGGACGAACAGGTCCTAAAATACGAACGCCTTCTAAAAGCTTACCTTGTGGACTCATCACATCAACTTTTTCGTTGGCTGCATATTGCCCAGGTTGACTTAAGTCTTTTAGAACGGTTAACTCATAACCTTCACCAAAAAGTGTTTCTAAATGTTCTTTTGTTAAATGCAAATGACGGCCAGAAATGCCGACTGGTATTTTTTTCATATGGTTTACTCCTCCTACATACGAAATGATTATATCATTTAAACACCTTCATTTCAATGTTACTATGTTAGAATAAAATTGAAAAGAGAGGTGTTAAGATGAAGAGTATATTTACACGTATTATCGAACGAGAAATACCCGCTTACATTGTATATGAAGATGACCTAGTAATTGCTTTTTTAGATATATCACAAGCCACAAAAGGACATACATTAGTTGTTCCGAAAAAAGCATATGAAAATCTATATGAGATGCCTGATGAACTTGCTTCTCATGTAATGAAAATATCAATTAAACTTGCGAAAGCAATTCAAAAAGCATTTAAACCCGCTGGGTTAAATTTACTGAATAATAACGGTGAAATCGCAGGACAAAGCGTTTTTCACTTTCATGTGCATTTAATTCCAAGATATGAAAACGATGGTGTGTCAATGCGTTTTTCAAATCACATGAATGATTTAAATCCAGAAGATTATAAAAATAGAGCCAAAGAAATTACATCGGCTCTATTGTAAACATTACTCCATCGTTTATATTTTCAACTTTTAAAATTAAGTTAAAATGTGAACATGTCTTTTGGGCAATACTCATACCCAATCCAAATTCGCCCTTTTTACCTTTTTCATAAGGTTTGAATAACTCATCAATGAATTTTTGATTAATTGGCTCACCATCATTATAGAAGGTGAGTTTTTTATTTTTTAATTTAATTTCAATTCTTGTTTTTGCATACCTTATGGCATTATCAACAATATTATTAAATGCTGTGTAGAAATTTTCTTTAACACCATAATATATCGAATCATCTAAAGAAACATCCCAAATCAATTCTGTACGATACTTATGATTATCAACAATGTTTTGAACAATTTCTTTAATTGAAACTTCCTCAAATTCATTTTGATCTTTTAAATATTCAAGCTTATTCAATTCTAATAATTGTTTCACTTTAACATTTAATAGCTCAGCTTGTTTTACAATGACTGATGCCTCTTCTATATCAGAAACACCATCATAAATCGCTTCTGCATAAGACTGAATCACTGCAATCGGTGTTTTAAAATCATGTGAAATATTTTGAAGCATTTCTTGTTTTGTTTTTTCACTGGATTGAATTTCTCGTCGCATTTTCTCAATAGTTAATGATAAATCTGTAATTTCATCGTTCCCATCAATTTCAATGGGTACTTTATAACTATTTAAAGTCATGCGTTCAATTTCACCTTTTAGTCTCTTGACACGTTCAACTGTGATTCTTGACCATATCAAAATGATTAAATTTCCTAAAAGTACAAGCGCAATAAAACTAATTCGAACAATCATATTAAATGATTTCCCAACAATGGATAAATAGTCTTCTCCGGTAAAAGCAACAATCATCGTACCATCATCTTGTCGATTGACTCTAAAATAAAATGTTTCATGTTCTATGACTTCTCTTCTTGTATAAACTAATGTTGTGTGAGAAAACATATCGACAAGTTCATTTGCAGAATATTTATTCTCTAAAATCTCTAAATTATCCGAATTGATCACCACACCATCATAGGCAATCACAAATCCGTTATACGGACTATCTGGTGGTGTTTCATAGTTTCTAAATAAGTTTTCATAGTAAAATTCAAATTGTTGTTCATTCTGTTCAACTCTAAACGCATCAAATACGCGATTTAAAAGCACTAAAAATATGAAGCTTGTTAATAGCGTCACTACCGTAAATATAATATTTAATTGGGTCGTGAGCTTCATTTCTTTCATAATAAGCGATAACCATATCCATAAATAGTTTCAATTTTTAATTCAGGCATTTTATGACGTAGTCGACGTAATAAATCATCAACCACGCGATCACTGCCATAATATGTCTTTCCCCAAACATGTTCTAAGATGTCTTCTCTTTGAAATGCTGTATTCATATTTTTAACAAAAAATAACAAGAGTTCAAACTCCTTATTCGTTAAATCAATCATCTCTTGTCCCACACGGATTTCACGTTTGGTAAGATTGATTTCATAAGGACCGTAGGTCATTAAATCTTTTTCATTCGTTGATGCTCTACGAAGCACGGCTTTTACTCTTAAAATTAGTTCTCTTGGTGAATAAGGTTTCGCTAAGTAATCATCACTACCTAATTCCAAACCCATAATTTTATCTAAATCTTGATCACGTGCTGATGTAAAAATAACCGCTGCTGATGAATGGTTTTCTTTTAAAGCTTTGATCAGATCATACCCACTAACTTCACCTGTAAGCATAATATCTAAAATCCATAAATCCACAGAATCCTTGATGTGTTCCATCGCTGATTCACCATCGTGAAAAACTGTAGTTTCATAACCTTCACGATTTAAATACTTGCGAATGATCTCAGCGAGATCTTTTTCGTCTTCTACATAATATATACGCATATACAAACCACCTTTTTAAAGAAAATAAGCGTGCCTGAGCACACTTATTATACCATATTGAGAAATAAGGGAGAAAAATTGAAGTACCCTTATTCTAGCAAAAGAGTATGGGATGTCAATGTATTTTTCATGTGAAATTGTGTTATTTAATACATTCAACTTTCATGTATGGAATTAATGCTTTTGGCACTGTAATTGAACCATCTTCATTTTGATAATTTTCGATAATCGCAATCATTGTTCGTCCAACAGCAAGCCCAGAACCGTTTAATGTATGTACATATTCCGTTTTACTATCTTTTGAGCGTTTGAAACGTATATTTGCTCGTCTTGCTTGAAAGTCTTCAGCATTTGAAATTGATCCAATTTCACGATATGTGTTTTGTCCGGGTAACCATACTTCAATATCATAGGTTTTAGCCATTCCAAAACCCATATCTCCAGTGGATAAACAAACCACACGATATGGTAATTCTAATCGTTTTAAGACTTCTTCAGAATTAATCAGCATCGCTTCAAGTTCATCATATGATGTTTCAGGTTTGGTAAATTTAATCAATTCTACTTTATTGAATTGATGTTGTCTCAAAATTCCTCTTGTGTCTCTACCTGCTGATCCCGCTTCAGCTCTAAATGCTGTGGTATATGAACAATAATGGAATGGCAATGCATCACCATCAATAATTTCATCCCGATAAAGATTGATCGTCGGTACTTCAGCTGTAGGATTTAAATACCAATTGTTTTCATCTGTGCCTACACGGAAAGCATCGTCTTTAAACTTAGGAAATTGTCCGGTGGAATACATACTTTTCTCATTGACGATATAAGGAGGGATAATTTCCGTATATCCATGTTCATGGGCATGTAAATCCATCATAAATTGAATTAAAGATCTTTCCAAACGCGCGCCTAATCCTTTATCAACAACAAATCTAGCGCCCGTAATTTTCGCTGCACGTTCAAAATCTAAAATATTTAATTTTTCACCAAGTTCAACATGATCTTTTACTTTAAAATTAAATTCTTTTGGTTTGCCAACAACACGGATGACTTGATTATCATTTTCATCCTTGCCAATAGGCACACTTTGATGTGGAAGATTAGGAATAATTGATAAAATTTCAAAAATTTTCGTCTCAATTCCTTGAAGTTCATCATCAAGCGTTTTAATTTCATCACCAATATGAGCAACTTCACTTAAAACTTCTGATGCATCTAATTTTTGTCTTTTTAATTCACCAATTTTTTTTGATTGCTCATTGCGAAAAGCTTTTAACCTCTCAACTTCAGCAATTTTATCTTTCCGAGCATTTTGAAGCGTGGAAAGCTCCCGAACAAATGAAAAATCACCTTGACGTGTTTCTAATCTTTGGATTGCTTCATCCATATTCTCAGTTAACCATTTTAAATCTAACATTTATATTCCTCCTATCAAAATAAAAGTCCCTAGATAAAAATCTAAGGACGAATCATCGCGGTACCACCTTAGTTCTAGGAATTCCTAGCCCTCATTTCCTTTAACGCAGGATAACGGACGTGATTAGCGCCACTAAAGAGTGGATTCATTTGAAATGCATCATCACTTTCACCTTTTGTGATGTCTCTTTTTCATGCATATTTCAAATTACTATGCTCTTTTTAACGTGTTATCTTTATTATAGTGAAACCTTAAGAGAAAGTAAAGAAGCCCTGATATTATTTGTATTTCTTTTCAATGAGTTCTTTTAATTCATCTTTTAGTTCATCAGATTTGAACCCAAAATCGAGGATTGCTTCAATATAGTCAATTTTTTTGCCCACATCATAACGCTTACCTACTAGATCAAATGCGAAGACTTTTTCTTCACTCATAAGTCTTAATATCGCATCTGTCAATTGAATTTCGTTGCCTGCACCTCTTGTTTGATTCTTTAAATACTTAAAAATAGTTGGTGTTAATACATATCTTCCAGCAATTGCACTACGAGATGGGGCTTCTTCAATTTTTGGTTTTTCAACAACACCTTTTAATTCAATATAAGGCTTGTCCGTTTTTTCTTTTGGGATGCAAATGCCATATTTTGATGTATCCTTATATGAAACTTCCATAGTTCCCAAGACTGGAGATTTGACAACATTAAAAACATCCATTAATTGTCTTATAGCTGGCTTTTCTTTACCAATATACATGTCATCGCCTAATAAAACAACAAAGGGTTCATCGCCTACAAATGCTTCAGCTTGCAAGACAGCATGGCCTAAGCCAAGTTGTTCTTTTTGACGAATAAAATGAATATTAGCTCCTTTGCCGATGGATCTTAACATTTTGACATCTTCATGTTTATTTTTATTGGTTAAAATTTGCTCAAGTTCAAGATTATAATCGAAATAATCAATAATCGCATTTTTATTTGAACTCACAATGAGTAAAATATCTGTGATTCCGCTCTCAATCGCTTCATTCACAATAAACTCAATCGTAGGCCGATCAATGATTGGAAGTAATTCCTTAGGTAGAGCCTTTGTTATTGGTAAAAATCTAGTTCCATATCCCGCTGCAGGGATGACTGCTTTACGAATCATGTTTTATTCCTCCAATTTTTTTGGTTCAACTGATAATAATTTAGATGCCATAAAACCAATCACACATAATATGAGACCAACAACCCAAAAGTACCAATCTGTTTGAAAAACATGGTCATTCGTGTTTTGTTCAAGTGTGAATAAAATGTTAAATGGTGATACGATAACAATTCCAATAACTGCCATATAAAAATGTGTTTGGTATTTTTGAAGTAAAACAAACATGACTTTCCCCATGAGTATCAAACCAACCACAACACCAAGAACAAGTAATAAGAATAGCGGTAATTGTTTTAGAACACTAGAAAAATCGAAAATTGCTAATCCTTTGAGCAAATCATCAATTAAATCCAATAATTTTTGATAGAACCCAAGTGCCATAAGCATGGTTGCTCCAGATAAACCAGGGATAATTAATGCAATTGCTGTGATCGCACCGATAAGAAAGACGATGAGATATTCTTGCTCACTTGATCCATTACTCTCTTGAATAAAAACCATCGATACCATCGATACCATTGAAATTAATAAAACAAGTATATGGTGCCATTTAAACTGTGTCTTTCTAACTTTTTTAATCATGCTTGGTATCGCACCCAAAATAAATCCAATAAATAATAAAGTCATGGGGAGTGGGGCAATATCTAAAAATAAATTAATGACAAAAAAGCCTAAAAATAGTCCAATGATTACACCCACAATGTATTGCCATACAGATTTAATCGCTTGAATAGGGTGTTTAGTGAAGTCATTTAACGCATTCACAAGCGATTGATAGATATTAAAAATAGCAGCAATCATCGAGCCACTAACACCTGGAAGAATGCTTCCCATTCCTACTAAACTGCCTTTAATTATTTTAATAAGGTGATTCATATTATCTCCTTAATTGTGCTGTTTTATTAGATAAGATTGACTATATTTTAGCATATTTTATATTGATTTTCTATGCTATAATAAAGAAGGTGATAAAACGATGGAAAACTTTTACGAAATCTTAAAATATATAATTCTTGGAATCATCCAAGGAATTACAGAGATCCTTCCCATATCTTCAAGTGGACATTTAACTTTATTTAGTCGTTTATTTCAAATCGACTTAACGAATTTGACTGTCTTTCTGATGATTACGAATATGGGATCATTTTTAGCTTTACTTTTTTATTTTAGAAGAGATGTCGGTCAACTCATTAGCGGTACATGGAAATTTATTATCAAAAAAGATGAAGCAAGAAAAGAAGATTTTCAATATGTTTTAAAGTTATTAATCGCTGTTATACCGATTGGTATTTTTGGATTCTTTTTTAAAGATTATTTACCAAACGATTTATTATCCATCGGATTTTCGTTAATCATCACCGGTTTATTACTTTTATTCGTTTATCGTTCTAAAGATATTCAATGGAAAAAAGATATTTCTTATCGTAATGCATTAATTATTGGTGCATTTCAAATGTTTGCAGTTCTTCCAGGTATATCTAGAAGTGGAATCACCATGACAGGTGGTTTAGTTCAAAAGTTAGAACTTAAAAAAGTTTTACGTTTCTCATTTCTAAGCTACCTTGTTGTATCTGTTCCGGTTTCTATTTTAGGTGTTTATGATGCTGTAAATGTAACTGAATCCATTAACGTCTTAGGTTATATATTAGCGTTCATGATGAGTTTTCTCTTTAGTTTACTATCCGTCATGTGGATATTTAAATTTATCAAAGTTAAAAACTTGATATACTTTGGGGCTTACTGCCTTGTCATTGGCATACTATCGATCGTTATTTACTTTATGTGAGCCATTGGCTCTTTTTTTTCGTGAAAAACAAAGTATATGACCCAATGCATGATGAACATTAATAAAACAAAGAAAATAAAAAATTGAAAATGCGATAAAATATCTTTAATCATCAAATTGATTTTATAAAATTGCCATGAGTTAAACCGAATAAATCGACCAATAAAAATTGCGATACTTGAAAGTAAAAATAAGGCATGGATCAATAAATTTTTCACATGTGGACGTATATTTGTTAATTCATTAGAAAGAATGTCGAGTGATCTAATTCCAATTTTACTGCTTATCAAGGCGCCAATTACCACGTGAACAAAAATGATCCAATCTTCAATTAAATATGCATAAATATTGGGGTAATCTAGAAAATATGTGTACTCCTGAAAATGAATAAAATCCGTCATGATATAGATTGAATTTGGAAAAAATAGGATATATAAAAAAGCAATTCCCAATCTAAGGAACTTGCTTTTTTGATATAGATAAAAGTGTGTTAATAATAAAGGTATGGTTGCTAAAATCATATTCCAACCTAAAAAAATGACGAGACCATTATTTAATATAAAGCCTACTGTAATCGCTATAAAAACATAGCTGGCTGAGACAATATATAATGATTTATTTTTCCAATTATTGATATTTTCTAATCGCTTCATGAACATCTTTTTGCATATCTCCCGTTGAAATTAAATAATCACTAAGTAACTTGAATCTCTTAATGTATTCCATAACATCCTCATTCAGCATGATGTGCTGTGGATCAGTCATGATTGGGTTCCTCATGGAGTAAAAATACTCGTCTGTAACCACATCTAATAACCGATTATCTAAAGCAAATGTGGGTTCAATACTTAATCCATGAACTCCATAATAAGGATCGTCACCAACTGGTAAATTAAATAATTCAATTATAGTTCGATATAAATCAACTTGACTTCGAACAAGATATTGATTGCCAGTTAATAATCCTTTGCGAATGGAATAGTAACCATAAT
>Ga0265295_1005831_pt1 | contig 15390 bp, 13 predicted proteins | sample Munlansysbiofilm_FD_192503 | JGI IMG/M metagenome (GOLD analysis project Ga0265295, IMG submission 192503) | Leachate microbial communities from a municipal landfill in Southern Ontario, Canada - Methane capture system biofilm | ecosystem: Engineered > Solid waste > Landfill > Unclassified ... | reverse complement strand
GCATCCACCAGCTTGCGGCTGAAGGCCTCGTACACGGAATCCTGCACATAGAAACGATTGGTGCACACGCAGGTCTGTCCGGCGTTGCGGTATTTGCTGGCCACGGCGCCTTCCACGGCCGCATCCAGATCGGCATCATCAAATACGATGAAAGGCGCATTGCCGCCCAGTTCCAGGGACAGCTTCTTGATCGAAGGCGCGCACTGGCGCATCAACAGGCGCCCGACCTCGGTGGACCCCGTGAACGACACCTTGCGCACCTGGTCGTTGGACGTCATTTCGCCGCCGATGGCGGCCGCATCCCCCGTCACGACGGAAAACACGCCCGGCGGCACGCCGGCCTCGTGCGCCAGCACCGCCAGGGCCAGGGCTGAAAAAGGGGTTTGCTCTGCGGGTTTCACGACCAGGGGACAACCGGCCGCCAGCGCCGCACCGGCCTTGCGAGTGATCATGGACGAAGGGAAATTCCAGGGGGTGATGGCTGCGCACACCCCGATGGGTTCCTTGGTGACGACGATTCTGCGGTCCCGGGCAAATGTGGGAATCACGTCGCCATAGGCGCGCTTGCCTTCTTCGGCGAACCATTCCAGGAATGCGGCCCCGTAGGCGATTTCACCCCGCGCCTCGCTCAGCGGCTTGCCCTGTTCGGCGGTCATGATCAGCGCCAGGTCCTGGGCATGTTCGGTCATCAGATCGAACCAGCGCCGCAGAATGGCCGCGCGTTCCTTGGCCGTCAGCGCGCGCCAGGGACCCCAGGCCGCCTGCGCGGCCTCGATGGCCCGTCGGGTCTCTGCCGCGCCCATGCGCGGCACGGTGCCCAGGGTTTCGCCCGTCGCCGGATTGAACACAGCAAAGGTCTCGGCGGAATCCGCATCGCACCATTGACCATCGAGATAGGCCTGCTGACGCAGCAGGTCTGGCTTGTTGAGTGCCAACATACTTGTGCCCCCATTGATCGTTCAGTATAATGAACGTTGTTTATCAGAATGAACAAACAAAATAATAGCGGCTCAGCGCCTCAGGCGTCAATCCGTCGCCGGGCCATGTCCGCCATACATCCCGACGGAAACCCGCCGAATATCGGCCCACCCCAACGATCCCCCCATGAGCACTGATAGAATTCCCGCCCCAGCCGTCGCCCGCGCCTCTGCCGTGCTGGACCTGCTGGCCCGTGCCGGCCGGCCCGTCACGCTGGCTGAACTGGCCAGGACGCTGCAACTGCCCAAGAGCAGCCTGCACGGCCTGTGCGCCACACTGGAACAGTTGAACCTGATCACGCGACTGGAGGGCGGCCAGATGACACTGGGGCCGCACGTGATGATGTGGGCCAATGCCTTCATGGCGCGCCTGGACATCACGCAGGAATTCTTCGCCTCCTGGGACGATATGCGTATCCTGCCGGAAGAAACCATCACACTGTCGGTGCGTGACGGCGCCGAGGTCGTGTACATTGCCTGCCGCAACGGCAAACACCCCCTGGGTCTGAGTTTTCATGCCGGCATGCGGCTGCCGGCGGTCTATACCGCCACGGGCCTGGCCATGCTCAGCACCCTGCCCGACTCAAGCATCCGCAAACTGTTCGGCGGCACTGGCCATGCCTGGCCCGAACCGCTCACCGCCAAAGGGGTGCGCGATGCCGAAAGCCTGATCACCGAATTGCAGCGCACACGGCAACGCGGCTATTCGCTGGATCACGAATGCGTCCGCGAGGGCATGTACTGCTACGGTGCCCCGGTCTTTGATTCGCGCCACCCCGAGGCCGTGGCCGGCGTGGCAGTCAGCATCCGTTCGCTGGAAGCCAACCCGGCGCTCGAAGCACGCGCAGGGCAGGCCATCCGCAAGCTGGCCGACCGGCTGTCGGAACGGCTGGGAGCCTGGCAAGGCCGATAACACAGGCGCCACGTTTTAGAATGCATCACCTTCGCGCCTGGAGTCTCCATGGAAATCACCCTCAACGGCCAATACACTCTGATCGCCGCCGCCCTCGTCATGCTCCTGGGGCACTGGCTGGTCTTTCGCATCCGGTTGCTGTCCTCGTTCAACATCCCTGAACCCGTGGCAGGCGGCCTGGTGGCCGCATTTTTCATCACCTTGCTGAACGCCACCACGGGCCTGACGTTCAGGCTCGACACCGATCTGCAGACGACGTGCATGCTGATGTTCTTTGCCTCGATCGGCCTGAGCGCGGATTTCACGCGGCTGAAAGCAGGCGGCAGGCCGCTTGCCGTGTTGCTGGCGCTGGTCTCCGCTTTCATCGTGGTGCAGAACATCATTGGCGTGAGCCTTGCGGCACTGCTGGGCCTCAAGCCCCTGATCGGCCTGATGGCCGGCTCGATCACGCTGACCGGCGGCCACGGCACCGCAGGCGCCTGGGGGCCGGTGCTGGAAACCCGCTACGGCATCACCGGGGCCACCACGCTGGGCATCGCCACGGCCACCTTCGGCCTGGTCTTCGGCGGCCTGGTCGGCGGGCCAGTGGCGCGTTACCTGATCCGCCGGCAGGGCCGCGCACCCGTGCCGGATGCGCAGGCGCGCACCAGCATCGAAACCCTATCCGGCACGCCGCGCCACAACCCAGGCACGGAAAGCGAGGAAGCCAACCGCCTGGCATTCGAACTCGTTGACCAGCCACGCCTGATCACGACCTACAGCGCGATCGAAACCCTGGCCATGTTCGCCGCCTGCCTGGTCTGCGCCGACCTGCTCAGCCGCTGGACCCACGGCACGGCCATCGAACTGCCCACCTTCATCTGGGCGCTGGCCAGCGGTGTGGTGATCCGCAACACCCTGACCCACCTGTTCCGCTTCCGGATGTTCGACCGCGCAATCGACGTGTTCGGCAACACCGCCCTGTCGCTGTTCCTGGCCATCGCGCTGATCGGCCTGCGCCTGTGGGAACTGGCCGACCTGGCCGGCCCTGTGGCCGTCATCCTGGCAACACAAGTCGTCGCGATCATGCTGTATGCGACTTTCATCACGTACCGATTCATGGGGTCGGATTATGACGCTGCCGTGGTCGCTGCCGGCCATTGCGGCTTCGGCCTGGGCGCCACCCCCACGGCCATCGCCAACATGCAGGCCGTCACCGACCGCTTCGGCCCATCGTACAAGGCCTATCTGATCGTGCCCCTGGTCGGTGCGTTCTTTGTGGATCTGGTCAACGCCGCCATCCTGCAAGCCTTCACCCAGATCCCCTGGCTGCAGTAGGCCGGAATAAAAAAAAAGCCCAAGATCCGAAGATCCTGGGCTAAATCCACCAAAGGAGGAGGGTGGAGGAGACAACCTGGGCATGTCGGGCTGCGAGAAACCTGGGTTTCGAGCCGCCGTGACCAGGGGTTTCCCCGCTGCAATCACGTTTCGACATCCGATGAACAGATTATATAGAACGATCTTGCTGCATTGCAAGATAAATTTATTGTCAATAGATGATAGCCAGCGATTCGTTGCCTATCAGCAACATTCAAGGGTAAATCCCTAGGAAAGCTGGCATTGCTTGGACATGCCCACGGGGCGCACCGAGTTGCCGAGAACCGTCATGCTGCTCAGGAGCATGGCAACGGCAGCGGCACCAGGGGTGACGCCAACCTGCAGGAACAACGCCACGATGACGACGTTGTAGCAGATCGAAAAAAACAGGTTCTGCCGAATCCGCCGCAGGATCTGGCGCGCCATGCGGCGCGCCTGGACCACCTGCCCCAGGCCGCCGCGCGTGATCACCACGCCGGAAGCCGTGACGGCGATGGCATTCGCGCCCGGGATGGCCACGCCGCAATCCGCTGCGGCAAGCACGAGCGTGTCGTTGATGCCATCGCCGATAAACACCGTCCCGCGGCCGTACTGCTGCAGGACACCCACTTTGTCATCGGGCTTGCAGGCGGCGTGAATGTGCTGCGGCTCGAATCCAAGCTGCCGGCCCACCCAGTGCGCCGCCGCAGCATGATCGCCGGTCACCAGCAGTGTGCGGCAACCCGCCTGGCGCAGCGTATCCAGGGCTGCCCGCGATTCGGCCCCGATCGTGTCCTGCAGTTCGATCCGGCCTTCCCAGCGCCCATCACGAGCGGCATGAACCGTCGCTCCCGACGCCGGACCTGTGACAGGATCCATGGCCGCCCCCAGCGACTCGGTACAGCGCACGCCTTGCGCTTCCAGCCACTGGGCGGCGCCGATCAGCCATAGCGCCCCATCGGGTGCGGTATAACGCACGCCTGCCGGGTGCCGCTCGACCTGCGGTGCCAGCGGCAAATCTTCGATCCCGAGCGCGCCGGCATATTGAACGATGGCGCTGGCCACCGGATGCGCAACGCCAGATTCCGCGCTGGCCATGATGCGCACAAGCTCGCCGGGGGCCAGGCGTTTGCTGACCGCCCGTGCCACCGCCAGCCGCCCAGTCGTCAGCGTGCCCGTCTTATCGAAGGCAAACGTGCGACCACGCGCCAGGGCTTCGACACTGGCAGGGTCTCGAAACAGGATGCCCAGGCGTGAAGCGCGCGCGCTGCCCGTCGAGAATGCCAGCGGCAGGGCGAGCCCGACGGCGCAAGGGCAGGCGGCGACGAGCACCGACAGCGAAGCCAGCAATGCCTGATCGACGGCCATCCCCATCCACAGGTGGCGCATCAGCGCCAACACCGAGAGCACGCACACGATGGGGAGCAAGCACCGGGCAAATTGTTCTGCCAGCCTTGACATCGAGGACTTCGCGCCAAACAGTTCCAGCATGCGCAGGCCCAGCCGATCGGCATATCGCTGGCCCTGGGCCTGCTCCACCCGCAGCACCAGCGGCGCCTGCAGATTCACCATGCCGGCATGCAGGTGTTCGCCGACCGTGCACGGCCGCGGCAACGATTCGCCCGTCAACAAGGACGCATCCACCTGCGATGCACCGTGGTCTATGACCCCATCGACAGGCACCCGCTCGCCCGCAAGCACATAGACCTGGGAACCGGGCTGGACGGATTCCAGCGCAACGATCGTCTGGTTGCCATCGGGCAGGATGAGGCGGGCCGTTTCCGGCATGAGCTGACGCAGCGCATCGATTGCCGCCAGGTTGTGCTTGCGTGCGCGGATCTCGATCAAGCGCCCTACCAGCAAAAACGTGACGAGCATCGTCGCCGCATCGACATAGACTGCGGGCGAATACCGGGAAAGGTTCCAGAGCGACAGCAGCAAGGATCCCCAGACGCCGAGCGAGATGAGCGCATCCATGCCCGGCACCCCGGCCCGTACGGTTTTCCAGCCCGCCCGATAGAAATCCAGCCCGCTGTACAGCACCACCGGCAGGCTGAAGATCGTTGCGGCCCACCCCACCAGCCAGGCATCGATGCCGGCCACCGCCCCGAGACCCAGGTAAAGCATCCAGGTCCCCAGCATGCTCCACATGCCGAAGAAGGCCGCGACGATCAACTGCAGCCGGATCCGCACCGCTTGCTTGTCCAGGGACCGGTTCACCTCGCTGTCGTCCAGCAGCGGCGACATCTCGTAGCCCAGGCCCTGCACTCGATCGAACAGGGCCTGGAAATCAAACTGCACCGGATCCCATCGGACCAGAGCAGAGCCGGACGTGAAGTTCACGTGGCTGTCCAGCACACCTGGCACTTTGTCGATGACCCGCTGCACCGCCATGGCGCAACTGGCGCAGAACATGCCGCGAACCGAAAAGATCATGCGCCCGGCGGGGCGCAGGGATTCCAGGTCCAGGGGGTCGGCCACAGCCGCCGAAGCCGTCCTCGGCATGGCGCGATCAACCGTTCGGCCCAGTGCCCCCGCCGACGATCTTCCCGTTGACTTCCTTGCCGTAGAAGCTTTCCTCGCCCTCATGGAATTGGACGCGCGCCGCTTCCAGGGTGCCGGTCTGACGGGGGTCCTTGGGGCGCTCATGGCTGTCAATGAAGGCCGCAACATCCCAGGCGTCCTGGTCGCTCAGCGAGAACGGTTTGCCCAGCGGCATGTTCGCCTTGATGAACCCGGCTGCCGTGTCGATACGCGCCATGCCCGCCCCCCAGTTGTACGAGTTGGGCCCCCACAGAGGAGGAAACACCACGCCACTGTCGGGATCGCGCTGGCCCTGGCCATCCGCACCGTGGCACAGGGCGCAGTTCTGCGTGTAGACCGCCTGTCCGCGGACCACGTCATACCCTGCCTCGGGTTTCTTGACCTTGGGATAGCCGGAACCGGGCAGTTTCTCTCCCGTCGGCGCGCCATCGGACATCCAATAGAAATAGGTGATCAGATCGCGGTAGACATCGCTGCCGGCCGCCGGCGGCTGCCCCGACGGCGAACCCTGCGCATTCATTGAATACGTGAAACAGCCCTTGATCCGGTCTTCGATGGTGCTGATGGATTGCGTCTTGCTGCGGTACGCCGGATAGCGCACGTAGGCGCCCCACATGGGGGCTGAATTTTCCCGGCGCCCGGCATCGAGATGGCAATTGACGCATGCCAGCGTATTGCCGACATGATCGGACACCATGGAGGCCGGCTCCATGAAGATGGCGCGGCCCCGCCTGACGGCATCGCCGTAGGGGCCGTCAGGGATGCTGTCCTCTGAAGGCGGCGCGTAATAACCGTCGGCACCGACCGGCATGCCGGCGGTGGGCGCCGTCCTGTCTGCGTAGTATGTCTTGCGCTTGGCCTCCATGGTTGCACGGGTGTAGGCCTGGCCGCCTTGCGCCACATCACCCTGATCCGGCGTGAAATAGCGCGACATCAGGCCGCTGTCATGAACCAGATAGCCGGCACCGAACAGCAAAATGCCCAAACCCGCGCTCCAGGCCAACCTTTGGGGGCCGGACAGCCGCTTGCGGGTACCGGCTTCAGGCCGGGCCGAGGAATGCTTGTGTGTCATCTTGGCTCTCTACGCTTAATGAGCGGCATCAGCGCCAGGCCCCGGTAAGGACGCCGCATAATTGGACACCGCATACAGGTCCCGATAGGACAGCCGGCTGGCAATGTCATCCATCAGGGATTGCGGCGAATTGTGCCGGTGGCCGCCCTTCCATGCCGCCAGCTGATTGAACAGGTATTCGGGACGTTGCGCCGCCAGGGGCGGGAAGGACGTGCCCACGCCTTGCCCCTGGTCCCCGTGGCAGCTCACGCAGGCAGGTACGTTGCGTTTCCAGTCCCCTTTTTCGAACAGCATGCGACCTCGGTCCAGGTCTGCATCGGATTGCGGCAACACCAGTCGGGGCACGGGCAGGCTTGCGTAGTAGGCTGCGACTTCGGCGATATCCTGATCCGTCAGTTCACGCGCCACGTAGTGCATGGATTCGTTGAGCCGGGTTTCGGCGGCGAAATCACGCAACTGCTTGGCCAGATACGTTTCATCCAGACCTGCAAGGCGCGGCGTGCTGCCGGCCCCCTGCCCCTGATCGCCATGACAGGATGCGCAGCTCCACACACTGCCTCGGCCCGCATGGACCAGCACTGGCGCATTCTGCACGGTGCTGGAATCGGGGCTTGCCGGCGCAGCCTGCGTGACGGGCGCTGCCGGAATGCTGGCGACCGGATCGGACGCGCCGGCATCCGCCCAGGGTGCCAGATCGCTCAGATACATGCCGACACCGCCCAAGGCCAGGGCAATCAGGACCGCCAGCAGGAAAATGGGGATCGGGCGCGATGGCTCCCAGGGTTCGAACGTGGGGTCGATGTCATCGACCCGGGGTGTTGTCGCGTGGTGATTGGGTTTCATGGCGTTCCTACCCCGCATGTCCTGCCAGCGCCGTTTCCGGACGCTGGTCATATCCGCGGTCCCTTTTCTGCAATTCCTCGGGGCTGGCCGGGTAGGTGCGATCCAGGCTCAGCAGATATTCGACGAGATCCAGTACTTCCTTGCGCGCCACGACCACCCGCCCGCCAGACGGCTGGAACTGGGCAGGCAGGCGCACCACGACATCGCCCGGCGATGCCTGATCCTTTTCTTCGAACAGATAGGGGTACGAGGGCATGATGCTCCAGTCGAAGATGGACCGCGGCTGGTACAGATGCGTCAGATGCCAGTCACGGCTCTTCATGCGAGCACCGATGTTGAGCAGATCGGGACCCGTGCGCATGGTGCCCAGCAGATGGGGCGCGTCATAGAAATAATCCCCCGGGGTCGAGGCACGACCCCAGCCGCTGGCGCTGTCGAACAGTGTCTGGCCCGTGGAACGGGGCTGCTGGCTGTGGCAGTAGACGCAGCCGTTGGCGACGTACTGCTGGCGCCCGAGCAGCTGCTGTCCGGTGTAGGGCGGGAGCTGCTCGGGCGGCTGCGCCGTGCGCATCTGCCAGGCCGGCAGGATCACCAGCATCAGGGTGGCAAGCAGCAGGACGCCGATTGCGCCGACGAGAAGGGGCAACAGTCTGTTCATGACGCTTCCACAGGAGCAAACACATCGGCCGGCTTGGCGCCCGATTCTTTTTTCAGCAGCAGCACGGCAAAATGCGCGGCAAAGACGAAATGGCCCAGGGTCATCAAGGTGCCGCCGATGGACCGGCCCTCAAGATAGGGGATCATCGACCGGGTGATTTCGGAAAATCTCGACCCCGGATTCATCAAATCCATGCCCTGCAGGACGCCGGCGACGGTCAAGGCGATGAAGTAGATCGAAAACCCAACCACCACCAGCCAGAAATGCACCTGCACCAGTCTGGGATAGGGCCAGCGCCGGCCCAGGACGTGCGGCATCATGTAATAGAGCGTGCCAAACAGCACGAGCGACACGAAACCGTAGGCACCCAGGTGCGCGTGTCCAACGGTGTAGTGCGTGAAATGCGTGATCGAGTTGACCGACCGGATGGCCTCGATCGAGCCCTGGAAAGAAGACAGGGTATACATCAGCGCGCCAATCCATACGAACCGGAGCGCCATCGATTGCTTGAACGCCCACATATTGGTGGCGACCGTGACGTGCTGGTTGATCGCCACGGCGATCACCGGCACAAACATCATCACACTGTGGACGACAGACAGCGTCACCGCCCAGGTCGGGATCGGCCCGCCCATCAGATGGTGGATTCCGACCTGGCTGTAGAACAGCGCCAGGCTCCAGAAACCAAGGAGCGACACGTTGTATGAATACACCGGCTTGCCGATGATCTTGGGAATGATGTAGTAAGCCATGCCCACGCCCATGGGCGTCAGCCACAGGCCCAGCACGTTGTGGGCGAACCACCAGTTCACCGTGGCCTGCTGGGCGCCCATGTGCAGGCCGGGGATGTTCGACACCAGGAACAGAAAGGGAAACCACATCATGCCGGCCAGGAAATACCAGCCCGACACATAAATATGGGGTGTTTTCCGCCGTGCGGCCGTCTCGATCGCCGGCCAGGCCAGGAAGAACCCCCCCAGGGCCAGCACGATGTCGAATTGCCAGGGGAATTCCAGCCACTCGATTCCATCTGTCCAGCCGCTGGCGATGGCAATCGACCCGCCCAGGACGCCCAGCGTCCAGAGAAAGGCCCCGAGATAGGCCATGTTTGGCCGGCGCAATGGCGTGTGAAAGATGCGCGGCAACAGCCAGAGCGCCACCCCGATGCCCGTGACCGAAAGCCAGCCATAGGCCACGATGTTCAGATGCAGGGTGCGTGCGCGGCCGAAGGTGATCTGCGCCATGTCCGCCAGCCAGTCCGGCCAGTGCAGTTTCAGGGACGCTATGACGCCGAACGTCGAGCCGATCAGCAGCCAGAGTATGCCCGCCGTGACCAGCACCAGCACCGGGCCTTTGCCGGCGCGATCGATGCCCGCCCGCAATACGTCGAAACGGTGGGTTGCCGTCTCGTTTTCCTGACCAAAAGAGGCACTGTCATCAGGATGGCCGATCTCGCCTTCCATGAAAATGGTGGACGCCTCGGCCTTGCCGACGAAGATCAACTTATTGGCAACCGCCCAGACGAGAATCCCCAGTGCCACCAAGGAGGCGATAAAACTTGTCGCCAGCAAAACTCCCAGTATCGGTGTCATAGCATGCGTGCCTGTATCCATGGCGACCGCATCCGGTCCAGTCGGACCCTGGCGCCGCCCCGGGGAATCCGTGGCGACCCAGATTGAACGCAGCCAAATTGGCGACACAATAAGTAGCCAGGATTAAGGCAGCATTAAAATTTGCAAGCTTCAAGGAATTCAGGGAAGCGCTGTATCATCCACCACAGGCAGTGTCAGGCGTGCTTCCAGTCCGCCCCCTTCTCGTGCCAGGAGTTCGAATGCGCCCGCATGCCGCCGGGCAATCGTATGGACGATGGACAGGCCCAGTCCGTTACCGGGTATTTTCGGGTCCCCGCGCCAGAACCGGCCCACGGCCTGGGCCCGCTCTTGCGCATTCAGGCCAGCGCCGGTGTCCAGCACGCTGATCTGCAGGGTCTCATTGCCCTGCGGCGCCAGGGCGACCATGATGGGCGAACCCGCAGGGGCGTAGCGCAGGGCATTGTCGAGCAGGTTTTGAATGGCCCCGGCCAACAGGGGCTGCGCCACACGGACCGGCGGCGCGCATTCAGACCCCTGGACCGATATCCTGCCCACGGCATCGCCATGCATGGCTTTCAAGGCCTCGATGGCACTGGATATCGCCTCGCTGGGGTCGCTCACTTCCCCCGCGATGGCCGGGCTTTCCAGGCGCGCCAGGTCCAGCAGGCGCTGCAGGATATTCTGCAATTGCCGAACCCCCTGATCTGCGCTGGCCAGTGCATCTTCCGTGGTGCTTGCATCCCGCTGCTGCAAGGCGAGCCTGGCCACCTGGATATGTGTTTTCACACCGGTCAGCGGCGTGCGCAATTCATGCGCCGCACTGTCGGTGAACCGGCGTTCCCGCACGATGGCATCCTGCAGTCTTTCCAGCAGTTGCTCGATCGTCTGCAGCAGCGGCTGCAGTTCGATGGGCACATCGACTTCGGGCAAGGGGCTGTCATCACCGGGACGGCGCCGGGCCAGCAGGCTGCGAATGCGCTCCACGGGCGCCAGCCCCCGGGTAATGCCCAGCCACAAGACGATCAGCGTGCCAAACAGGGCGACCGCGAACGGCACCCCCGCAGAAAGGATCAATTCCTTGAGCAGGCCTTCTCTGACGTCGATGCTGTCGGCCGTGGCGATCTGGACGTCGCCCTGCCGCAATACATAAGTCCGCCAGCGCTTGTGGCCATAGGTGTGGGTGCTGAAGCCCAGGTCCGCATGCATCAGTTCGGGGCTGCCGGCCGTGCGCGCCACAGTCCTGAGCACGACTTCGCTGCGCACCAGGCTGACCTCGCACGCCACCCCATCCCGGGCAATCACATCCAACGGCTTGTCGCCCATCGAGACCATGTCCCGGGGGTCGGGAAACTGGGACACCAGACCAGCCACCATTCGCGCCGACGCTGCCAGACGATTGTCCAATGCCTCGCGCAACGACTGGCGGGCATCGATCAGCATCCAGGTCGCCACCAGAGTCCAGAGCGCTGTCAGGGAAATGCCGATATACAGCAAAAGGCGCAGGCGCAGACTCATGTGCCCACGACCTTTTCGGCGGCGCCCAAGCGGTAGCCAAGGCCCCGCACGGTTTCGATGATCGGGGTCCCGAGCTTGCGGCGCAGATGATGAATATGGACGTTGAGCGCGTTGCTTTCCACGTTCTGCTCGTAGCCGTAGACACAGTCGCACAACTGCTCTGTGCTGAGGATGGCCTGGGGATTCTGCATCAAGGCCCGTAGCAATGCCAGTTCACGGCGCGCCAGCATGACCGGCTCGCCAGCCAGCCACACCTGACCCGTCGACGCACAGAATCGGAGCGCGCCGTGCTCGATGTAATCCGTGGCGCGGCCCGCCACCCGGCGCATCAGTACGTGCAACCGCGCTTGCAGTTCATCCAGATCGAACGGTTTGACCAGGTAGTCGTCAGCCCCGCCCAGCAGGCCCTCCACACGATGACAGGGCGCATCGCGCGCGGTCAGCACCAGAACGGGGAGATCGCGGCCCTCTTCGCGCCAATGACGCAGCAGGACCATGCCGTCTTCGTCCGGCAGTCCCAGGTCCAGAACACAGACATCGAAATACGACGTCGCCAGCGCAGCATCCGCCAGGCGGGCCGTACCCACATGATCGATCGTCAGCCCATGCAAGCGCAACCCCGTCACAATACCGCTTGCCACGAGAGGATCGTCTTCGACGAGCAGAATATGCATTCGATGCATCCTTGCGGGCAGAGGCCCCGCCCCCGGACCTTCAACCCAGGCAAACGCCCAGGGAGGCTCTGGGTCAGATCCGATAGGCCGTCGTGGTCATGACGCGGGACATCACGCGCATGGCGCCTCGCACCAGTGCTGGCAAAGGCGCCGCACCATGGTTTTCGGCGGTGGCGCGATGCCCGATTTCGTCGTTGCGCATCTGCGTGACGATCCGCCGCGATCGCCGGTCGGATGCCGGCAAGGCTTCCAGGTGGCCGTCCAGGTGTTCTTCGACCTGCCGTTCGGTTTCGGCCATGAAGCCCAGGTTGTACGGAACCCCGGCCCGGCTGGCGGCCAGGCCCAGACCGAAGGCACCGGCATACCACACAGGATTGAGCAGGCTCGGACGGCTGTGGAGTTCATCCAGGCGCTGACGGCACCAGGCCAGGTGATCGACTTCTTCTGCGGCTGCCTGCAGCAGCACCCGGCGGACGCCTTCGTTCCGGCACCACAACGCCTGCCCCCGGTACAGGGCCTGGGCGCAGATCTCGCCCACGTGATTGACCCGCATCAGGCCTGCGGCATGGCGCGATTCAGCGTCGGACAGCAGCGGATCATCGGCAGCCACAGCCCCTGCCGGATTCGCGCGTTCATGCGCAACCGTGCCACCCAGAACCTGCAAGGCGCGACCGGCTTCGGCCAGGATCGCATCCAGCCGCCCGGCACGTCGGTGCCAGGCCGGCATCGGCGCGCCGGTCATGTCCGATCCCTGCAGCGTCTGGTCCATGAGAAATATCCTTGTCAACGATTGAGAAAACGCCAGACTGGTTTGAGTTCAGCCAGCAGCCAGCAGGACGGCAGGGCGATGGCCAGGGCAATCAGCCCCCGGCCTGACCAGTCCTGATCATCCTGCAGGTAAGCATTGCACAAACGGATGGGCTGGTCCAGATAGATCATGCCGACGATCGCACTCATCCAGCAGAAATTACCCAGAAAAAAAAGTTTGATGACCACGTTGGAGCGCCGCAATGAAGCCCGCAGCACCCAGCCGCAGACCGGCAGCCCCAGATACTTGAACGCCGCCACCCGCCAGTCCGTCAAGGCATCGTCCAGCGCCTTGGGCACCATCCAGCCCGCCCCGACAAGACTGACCAGCAGCAAGCCTGGAACGCCATACTCATTGAACGACCAGGCGGGCCGCGGCCGCGCATCAGGCTCCGACTCGGGCCGACACGCACGCCAGGCCTGCTCGGCACACACCCCGGCCAGCACCAGCAAGGGAATCTGCACCAGCATGTGCAGACTCATGAGTGCCGTCAACGGGGCGCGCAAGCCCACCGCGAATCCCAGGCACACCAGCGCGCCGAGTCCCCAGGCCCAGACGGCACGGCTAGCGCACCTCATGTCCGGCCCTCGCCTGCACGCCGTTCCGGTTCACCCGGCACAGCGCCAGCGGGAACCAGGCCACGCTCGGCCTCGTCCTTGGCCGCCAGCAGCGCCAGGCCCGGATCATCCAGATCCAGGACGCGCGCCAGGCGGCCATCGGGGGTCACGATGTGGAAGGCGGCATTGTGCTCGAATTCGCCCAACGGTGCCGGCACGACGGTGATGCCGAACAGGTCCAATGCCGCATCACGCTGCGCCGGCTGTGCAAAGGACAGAAACTGCCAGACGGCCGGATCGGCATTCATGCGCACCGCATAGCGGCTCAGGTCGGACGGCCGTTCACGGGGATCGAAACTGATGCTGATCAGCCGGATGCGGTCCTGCAACCCATGCTCGACGATCGCCCGCTGCAGGCGTTCTGTGAGAGAGCCCTGGACCAGGCACAGCGACAGGCAGCGCGTATAGAAGAAATTGACGATGGCGATGCGCCCGTCGCGGCGCAGGTCCTGATTCAGACTCTGGATCCGGCCGTCTCCATACAGCACCTGGACCGCCGGGATCGGCCGGGGATTGCGCGCCACGTCCTGGCGGCGGGCGGCCTCGGCCGTCAGGACAGTGAAGCCATCCGTCAGGCCGTACAGTGCCCCGAGACCGGCCGCCAGAGCCACTGCCAGCGCAAGAATCCAGCGCACGCCGGGCGTCCCCGAGGCTACTCGCCCAGCAGGGGACGCAGGTCCTCGTCACCCTTCCAGGGCCCTGCCTGCGCCTTGGTTTGCTCGCGGACCTGAGCCACTGTCTTGGCGTCGGTGGCCGAAGCCGTATTGCCAAAGCTGGAACGCACATGGGTCACCATGGCGGCAATTTCTTCGTCGGAAAAGCGGGCAAAGTTCGGCATCTCGCCATTGTATTGCGCCCCTTCGACCGTCAGCGGACCATGGATGCCGTGCAGCAGAATGCGGATCATGATGCCCGGGTCCGCCGCAGCCACCCATTCGGATTTCGACAGGGGCGGAAACACGCCCGGAACTCCGGCACCGCTGGCCTGGTGACAGGCCACGCAGTTGGCCGTATAGAGCTGTCCCCCGTCCGCCGTCGCCGGCACGGCGAAATCCGCCACGACGCGGTCATCCCCGACCGCTGCCGGCATCGGATTGAAGCTGGTATACAGGTGATACACCGCCCACACCAGCAGCAAACCGATCACCGTCAGCACCACCTTGGGCACCGGACGGCTGCCCTCCTGCGGCTCGGGCTGCTCGCGGCGCTGCTGCTTGAATCGAGAGTCGCTCATGGCTTGGCTCCTTCGGCACTGGCCTGCCCGGACAGTTCAGGCAGTTGCGCGCCAGGCTTGACCGGATAGGTGTGATCCAGCCCGATCAGGTATTCCACCAGGTCCAGCGCCTCGGGCGTGGCCACGACGACCTTGCCGGCTGGCGCGAAACTGGGCGGCAGGCCGACGACCTTGTCGCCCGGATCGGCTTTGTCCTTGAGCTTGAACAGGAAAGGAAAGCTCGGCATGTTGCTGCCCGGCACATAGGCACGCGGGTTGTACAGATGCCCCAGGTTCCAGTCCACGCTGGGCTGGCGGGCCCCGATATTGAACAGGTCCGGCCCGGTGCGCATGGTGCCCAGCAGATGCGGATGGTCATAGTAGTAATCGCCCGCGACTGGCGCGCGGCCCCAGCCACGCTGGAAATCCGGCGCCTGGGACTGGCTGCGCGGCTGCTGCGAATGGCAGTAGACGCAGCCCATTTCGATATAGACCTGGCGGCCACGCAGCTGCTGTTCCGTATAGGGCTTCAGGCCTTCGGAAGGCGGCACATCGGACAGTTGCATGTGCGGCACCACCACCAGAGTGGCCGTCGCCAGCGCGAGCGTCACCATCGCGCCGCTGAGAAG
>Ga0265295_1005829_pt1 | contig 15390 bp, 15 predicted proteins | sample Munlansysbiofilm_FD_192503 | JGI IMG/M metagenome (GOLD analysis project Ga0265295, IMG submission 192503) | Leachate microbial communities from a municipal landfill in Southern Ontario, Canada - Methane capture system biofilm | ecosystem: Engineered > Solid waste > Landfill > Unclassified ... | reverse complement strand
CTTTTTGCTCATAAACTTGATATAAATAACTCTCTATATCTTCTATTTTTTCAATTTTAGGAATAAAGTTCTGCTTTGGAACCTCATCTAACTTATGCCCTACTTTTACAATTCTACTTGAAGAAAATTCATCAATATGTCTTAAAGCTTCTAAAACTATTCTATTTTCATCTAAAACTATAATATTTGTATATTTACCCGTAAATTCTAATTGTAAAATTGTAATTTGCTTTTTATATGAAGATGAAGATGAGACTTTTATGTTTACAATTTTATCATCATTGTATAGTTCAATACTCTCAATTTTTGAGTTATTGAATCTTTTTTGAAGTATCACATCAAAGGGTGCATTAAAATCTTTTTTTGAAGATAATATCTTATTATGTTTAAAAATTATCGAGTTTGATTTAGAAATATCAATATATAGAATATTTTTATTATTAAATTCTATTATGATTAAATTGTTGTCTATTCTTCTAATATGCTTGATATTATGGGTATTTTCTGATAAATAATTAACAATTTCTTTTAGTATAAAGTACTTCATTTTTGTCCAAATTTATAAATTCTTTTGAAATTTTTAAGAGATTTTCAACTCTGTTAGATATAATTATAGCTAATCTAAAATTAGGAGTGTGATATGAAATTATTAAAATTATTAGTTGCTAGTAGTATAGCTTTAGGACTTTCGACATCTTTGATGGCAGATGCAGCAAAAGGACAAAAGTTTTATATTAAGTTATTAAAAGAACCTTGTGGAATGGATGGTGCAAAATTTGCAGTTAAACATACTCAAGATGAGTGGAAAAGTATAGCTGAGTCTGGAAAATTTGAACAAGAAGTTATTAAACTTTGTCCAAATGTAAAAGCTGGAGATATCAAACCAAATGCTCAAAAAGAGATTATTGACTTTTTGATTGAATATGCAAGTGATTCTGGAAACGTACCATCTTGCTAAAAAGTTAAAGGGTGATTTTATCACCCTTTTTTTATGTTAAATTATTATAGTTAGGAAAGAGTTAATATGAAAAAAAATTTAATTGCGATGTCTGTTGTTACTGCACTTGCAACAACTTCTTTTGCATCTGATATGAATAAAGAGATGTATAATCAAATACAAGCTTTAAAAGCACAAATTGAAGCTTTAGAAAAAAAAGTAGCACAACAAGAGGCTAAAGATAAAGAGGCTGAAAAAGCTGTTACAAATGTGGCACCAACTCAACAAAAAGTTGCTGTTGATGAAAAAAGAATTGAAAATATTGAAAAGAAACTTGAGACTGTATCAAAAACTGCTACAACTGCAAAAATTCAAAGTGCGCAAGATAATATAAAATGGGATGTTGATTTTAGAACACAAGTTGATAATATTCAGTATAAACATGCTGATGGTTCAAAATCAAAAAATGATGCACTCTTAACAAATAGACTTTGGTTAGGTGCAAAATATAAAGCTGATGATAATTCATCGTTTTTTGGAAAATTATCTTATAACAAAGCCTTTGGAGATACAGCAGATCATTCTCAATCAAATACAAATCCAGGTTATGCAAACTTTGATTGGGTTACAAATGAAAATGCAACGGATAATTCGATAAAAGTAAAAGAAGCTTATTGGTTATATCAAAATGAAAGACTATTTAGTTCTGATATTCCTTGGTCAGTTTCTGTAGGTCGTCGTCCTTCAACTGATGGTTTACCTATAAATATTAGAAACGACCAAAAACCAAATTCTCCACTTTCTCATACTATTGATGTTGAATTTGATGGATTCTCATTTAAACTTGATACAGAAGGTGTTACTGGATTTACTGGTTCTTGGTTAAAAATCTGTGGAGGAAGAGGCTTGACAAATGCAACTCCAAGATTTGATATGTTTAAACCAGCATATTCAAAAGATGATGAAAAAAATGATGATGTTGATATGTTAGGGTTAATAGTTGTTCCTTATGATGATGGACAATATTCTGTTCATATGCAATACTCTCATGCTTGGAATTTGATTGGTTATAGTGCAGATGCTATGGGTAAATTTAGAAATGGCGTAAATGGTGCTTATGATAATTATGTGAATAATCCAAATGCACAAACAGCTTATGAATTACAAATGGCAAAACCTTCATTTGAAGATGTTGGAGATATAGATTTAGCAACAGTTTTATTTAAAGCTGAAGGTATTGGAGATGGAATTTCTGAAACTTTAGATAATACAACTGCCTTTGCATCATTTGCTATGAGTAAAACAAATCCAAATTCTAAAGGAATGTTAGGTACGACTGATTCTCAAACTGGTTATTCTGTTTGGTTAGGAGTAAATACTGCTTGTCCAATATTGCCAGATAGTGCAAAAATTGGGTTTGAATGGAATAAAGGAAGTAAATACTGGAGATCTATGACTTATGGTGAAGATACTTATGCAGGAAGCAAAATAGCTGCACGTGGTCAAGCTTTTGAAGTTTATAGAACTCAAAAATTAACTGAAGCTTTAAGTTTTGGTGTTAGTTATGTATATATAGATTATGATTATACAGGTTCAAATTCATTCTTTGGAGCTGATGGAGAGCCTATGAGTATGTCAGATGCTCAAGCAAATGGACAAAATCCAGTAAAAGAAGCTCAAGATATTAGAGCTTATATGAGATATAAATTCTAAAAAAAGGTGATTTTCACCTTTTTTTACTATCTAAGATTATATTTATCGAAATTATAAATAACTTTTTCAGCCAATTCAATCATTTTTATATTTAATTTTTTAAATTCAGGGTCTTTCATATTTACAAGAAATTTATCATAAACTTGGAAATATGGATATAAAATAAAATATATATACTCTTTTGAAGTAGATTCTTTATTTAATTCTTTAAACCACAAAGCAAGTAAAGAAAAATAGAGCATTGAAGGATTAAAAGTTTCATTTTCTTTTAAATTTTTTGAAATTTCATTATTTATGAAGTTATATCCATTTAAAACAGCTTTTATTCGATAGTGTTTTGCATTTTGAATATAATAATTTTGAGGAAAAGTTACATTCAAAATCTGTTTTAACATATCATTTCCAATATTATTAAATTCTTCAACAATATCTTTATCTAGTTCTGATTCATTTAAATTAATTTTATCCTTATAAGATAAAATTAAATCTTTACAAAATAGTAGTAGGCTTTCAGTTTTTATTTTAGATATATTCAAAATCATGCTAAATTGTAACTAAAATTTACTAAATTAAATTTATATTTAAATAAATTAAGTCACTTTGAGATAGAATAATTGTAAATTTATAAATTATTGAATAGAAAAAGGAAATTATTGGAACCTATTGGAATATTAAAAGATGGTCAAATATATGACCTTCAAACTGCGGAAGCTTTGAATATCCAAGGAGATGAGATTAAATCTGATGATTCAAAAGAGTCTTTAGATATTTTAAGACACTCGTGCGCTCACCTTATGGCACAAGCTATCAAAGAACTTTACCCTGAAGCAAAATTTTTTGTTGGACCTGTTGTAAAAGAAGGATTCTATTACGATTTTAAAGTAAATAGTAAGATTTCAGATGATGAATTACCAACTATTGAAAAGAAAATGAAAGAAATAGCAGATAGAAAACTTCCTATAACAAGGCATGAAACGACAAAAGAAGAGTTTTATGAAAAATTTAAAAATGATGAGTTAAAACAAGCTGTTTTAAAAAATATCAAAGATGATGTTCTAACTATTTATCGACAAGGTGATTTTGAAGATTTGTGTAGAGGTCCTCATTTACCAAATACAAGAATGATTAGAAGCTTCAAATTAACAAGAGTAGCAGGTGCTTACCTTGGTGGTGATGAAAAAAATGAGATGATTACAAGAATCTATGGAATTGCATTTTTTGATAAACAAGCTTTATTTGATTATACAAGAATGCTTGAAGAGGCTAAAAAAAGAGACCATAGAAAACTAGGAACAGAACTAGAATTATTTACTTTTAATGATGATGTAGGAGCAGGACTTCCTATGTGGTTACCAAAAGGTGCTAGACTTAGAAGTAAATTAGAGCACCTTTTATATAAAGCTCATAGAATTAGAGGTTATGAACCTGTTCGAGGACCTGAAATTTTAAAAGCAGAAATGTGGAAAATATCAGGACATTATGCAAACTATAAAGAAAATATGTATTTTACTACTATTGATGACCAAGAATATGGTATTAAACCAATGAACTGCGTTGGGCATATTCAAATATTTAAAAATAATTTAGTTTCATACAAAGAATTACCAAAAAAACTTTTTGAATATGGTGTTGTTCATAGACATGAAATGAGTGGTGCAATGCATGGACTATTTAGAGTTAGAGAATTCACTCAAGATGATTCACACATATTTTGTACACAAGATCAAATCAAACAAGTAATCTTTGAAGTATTAGAATTTGTTGATACTTTATTAAAAGTTTTTGATTTCAAATATGAAATAGAAGTTTCTACAAAACCAGAAAAAGCAATTGGTGATGATATTTTTTGGGAAAAAACAACAAAAGGTATTATGGATGCTTTAGATGAAAATAATATCTCTTATGGAATTGATGAAGGTGGCGGAGCTTTCTATGGACCAAAAATTGATATTAAAATTCTTGATGCTATTGGAAGAAAATGGCAATGTGGAACAGTTCAAGTTGATATGAACTTACCTTCAAGATTTAATGTAGAATATATAAATGAAAAAGGTGAAAAAGAACAACCAGTTATGATTCATAGAGCAATACTTGGTTCTTTTGAAAGATTTATTGGTATTTTAACTGAACACTGTGCTGGTGAGTTTCCATTTATAATTGCTCCAACACAAGTTATTTTTGTTCCAATTGCAGATTCTCATGTTGAATATGCAAAAGAGTTACAAAAAGCTCTTTTAGAAAATGATTTAGACTCAGAAATTTATAATATGAATGAAAGTTTAAATAAAAGAATTAGAATGGCAGAAAAACAAAGAGTTCCAATGATAGTTGTTATTGGAGATGAAGAAGTAGAAAATAAAACAGTTGCACTAAGAAATAGAAGAACAAGAGAACAATCAAATATGAGTAAAAATGAGTTTATCTCAATGCTAAATGAAATCAAAAACGGGAGTAGAATTTGAGTAAAGACAAAAGAAAAGATGATGTAATCATGAATGAAATGATTACAGCAAAAGAAGTTAGGTGTACAAGTGATGATGGAACAAACCATGGAATTATTCCAACAGCTCAAGCTTTAGCTCTTGCTGATGAGATGGGTTTAGATTTAGTTCTTATTGCGCCTGATGGGAAACCACCTGTTGCAAAAATCATGGATTATGGTAAATTTAGATACCAACAAGAAAAAAAGAAAAAAGAAGCTAAAAAAAATCAGAAAGTTATCGTTATAAAAGAGATAAAACTTTCAGTAAAAATTGCTGAAAATGATGTTAACTATAAAGTAAAACATGCTAGAGAATTTTTAGAAGAAGGAAATCATGTAAGATTTAGAGTTTTTCTAAAAGGTAGAGAAATGGCAAATCCTCAATCAGGAATTGACGTTTTAAATAAAATTTGGCCAATGGTTGAAGATATAGCTGTTATGGACAAAGAACCAAAACTTGAAGGAAGATATGTTAATCTTTTAGTTCTTCCTAAAAAAGATTAAACTCAAAGTATAAGAAGAGATATGTTCTCTTCTTCTCCCCTATTTAAAATTTATTTAATAATAAACTAATTCTAATTTCAGTATAATCCAAAACTTTTTCACTATGAAAAATGCAAATTTATATGAAAGGATTTCTTTATGCCAAAAATGAAAAGCGTTAAAGGTGCTGTTAAAAGATTTAAAGTAAAGAAAAACGGAACTATCAAAAGAGGTTCTGCTTTTAGAAGCCACATTTTAACTAAAATGAGTCAAAAAAGAAAAAGAAACTTAAGAGGACCAAAAACTGTACATAGTACAAATGTTGCTGGTATTCTTTCAACTTTGTGTAAAGCGTAATTACTTAAATTAAGTAATTTTTGTCCCTCCATTTTAGAATGGATAAGTTCAGCTAAAGCTGACACCTTATTAAAAATAACGGTTAAGAAAGGAAAAATATGCCAAGAGTAAAAACTGGTGTTGTAAGAAGAAGAAGACACAAAAAAGTATTAAAAGCTGCTAGAGGATTTTTTAGTGGTAGAAGAAAACACTTTAGAAAAGCTAAAGAACAATTAGAAAGAAGTCTTGTTTATGCTTTCAGAGATAGAAGACAGAAAAAAAGAGACATTAGAAAATTATGGATCATAAGAATCAATGCAGCTTGTAGATTAAATGATATTAACTATTCAAGATTTATGAATGGATTAAAATTATCTGGTTTAGAGTTAGATAGAAAAATCTTAGCTGATATGGCTATGAATGATTCTGCTGCATTTGCATCTTTAGTAGCAACTGCTAAAGCAGCACTTAAATAATAAATTTGCAAAATAATAAAAAAGGGAAGGTTTATTAGCCTTCCCTTTTTTTATTTATAAATAGTAGAAACTTTATTCTAAAGGCTCATTTACATCAATTTTACAATTATTACCTTTACAAGTTATATTTGCATCAAAGTAGTAAATTTCGCTCATATCATACTTATTAGAATTCAATTTTATCCAAGCTTCTAGTGATCTTGAACCAGCTGTACAATGAAATACAATAGTTTTATTTTTAGGTAGTTTTTCATATAACTCTTTAGCGCTTAATTTACCTGCTTCAATATTTATTGAACCTTTTATATGACCATTCTTGAACTCTTGCTCATTTAAAATATTAACTATTTGAATATACTCAGGAACTTTATTTTCAAGTATTAACGTTTTTAGCCATTCTCCATCTACGCTACCTTGATCTTTTCCTAGTTTTAGTCCATTTTTACTAAATTCATCTTTTTTTATAGATGTTTGTGCATTTTCATCTTTTAAAGCTTTTGAAAAAGAAGTTGTTTTTAATCCAGCTTCTTTCCATGCTGGAAGTCCTCCTGCATAAACTACAACATTTTTATAACCTAAAGCATATAATTTATTTGCAACTATATTTGATTTTTCACAATTAAATCCACTACAAAAAATAAGGATTTTTTCATCTTTATTTATAGGAAATCTTCCTAACAATTTCTCAAAATCTGTGTCAGGAACAGAAATAGCTCCAATAATTGTTTCTTGTAAATATTTAGCAAAAGGTCTTGCATCTACAAGTAAAGCACTATTATTTTCTTGATATGCTTTTGTAACAATAGTATCTACTTCTAAATAGTTTTTTGTTGACCATTCAGGTTCCCCTGCACTATAAATTTTTACATTTTTATGACCTTTTTCTTTCAGCTTTTGAGCAACAATAGGACTTTTTTCACAAGAATAACCTCCACAAAAAACAATTAGCTCTTTGTCTTTAGGAATATCGCTAATTGCTTTATAGTATTCATCAAAATTTGTATCAGGAATATTGTAACTTGAAGGAATTGTTCCTTTTTGATATTTTAATGTAGGTCTTGCATCTATTAAAATAGAAGAGGCAGAACTTCTATTTCCTAAACCAATAGATTTTTTTACATACTCATAATCTACTTGCTCTAAATTATACTTTTTGATTAAATCATAAACAGCTTTTGTAGGCTCTTTTAAATTTAATTCATCTTGTGCCCAAACACCACTTATTGCTAAAAAAGAAGCTAGAACAATGTTTTTAATTACTTTTTTCATGATTTTTCCTTTTAAATAGTTTGATAACCAATCTTGGAATTGATAAGACAATATAAATAATGCTTGCAAAAACTAAAGGATGAAAAATTCCAAATCCATAAGCTGATGAATTTGGAAAGTTTTTTAGGTGAGTTAAAGGGTAGTTTATAAACTCTTTATAGTGCATTGTCATTGTTAACACAATTAAAATTACTATAAAGATAATTAACTCTTTTTTCAAAAAGTTTTCCTATGCTCTACCACTTAACATACCGTGCATTGTCATAGGTTTTAGTAAATAAACTTTTAGTAACCACCAAATATATCTCTCTTGTGTTGGATCAAGTGGGAATGATGGAGTTGGTTTTGCTGTCCAGTCAAATTCAGCAAGCATAACTTTACCTATATCAGTAATTAGTGGACAAACTGTATATCCTGTATATTTAGCTGTTGGTTCTTTACCTTCCATAACTGAAATAAGGTTATCAACTAATACTTTATATTGTTTTCTTACACTTCCTCCAGTTTTCCCCATAGGTACAGCTGCGATATCTCCAATTGAAAAAATATTATTATATTTTACGTGTTGTAGAGTTTCTTTATTTACTGGAATCCATCCTTTACTTGAACCTATTTCTGAGTTTCCTATTTCATCTGGAGCTTTTTGAGGTGGAGTTATATGTAAGAAATCAAAAGGTACATCAATATTTTGATGTTTAGTAATCATTTCATACTCTTCTAAATCTTTATCAAAAGCACCTTTTTCTTGCCAATATTTATCAAATGTTGCTATTTTTTTATTTATATCAACAGCAATTAAATTATGATTGAAATTCCATTTCATATCTCTTGCAATAAATTGTTTTTCAATAGCATCTGCATACTCTTTAACACCAAATAATTTTCCACTATCAGCATAAAAATTTAGTTCTGCATTAGCTCTTGCTTTTGCTTCATTTAATCTTGCGTTTGTTAGATACATAACTTTTTTAGGTGCACCACCACATTTTATAGCTGTATTTGGGTCTGTGAAAACACCTTTTACTTTTTGCCCATCTTTTGCTTTTTGAATAAATTTTTGCATTTGAACCCACATTTGTTCAGCAGAATCTATATTATAAACTGAAGTTACACCACTATCACCAAATACTTTTAATATTTTTGATGCATCACCTACACTGTAAGCATCCCCTACTTCTTCTAGTCCTTTAATTGCACCATAATTTAAAACAATTCCAGCTGCTACAATTAAAAAATCATAAGATAAAACTTCACCAGATTCTAAAGTGATTTTATTTGCTTCAGGATTAAAATCAACTGCTTTATCTTTGATTAGCGTTACACCTTTTGGTAAATAATCTTTTGTATCATATAAAAGTTCATCTTTTGAAGAATAAACTCCTGAAGCTAATAATGTAGTCGCTGGTTGATATGAAACTGATTTAGGATTTGGTTCTATTATTGTGATATCAGGTTCAGCTAAAGAGTTTACCAATCTAGCAGCAGTAGAAATTCCAGCTAATCCACCACCAACTATAACAATTTTTGCTTTTGCTTCACTAGCTTTTGCAATAGTTGCAGCTTCAGATTCACTTCCTCCTAATAAAAATGCAGCTCCACCTAAACCTGCAACTTTGAAAGCTTCTCTTCTTGATAATCCAGATTTTTTTATCTCTGTATCAAATATTTCTAAAGCTTTATCTAGCTCATTTTTCTTCATTTTAATTTCCTTAGTTATAAAAATTTATAACTAAAGATAACAAAAAAGATATAATAACAAACTTATAAATTGCTAGTGTTTAGTTATAAGAATCATAATATTTTTTTATAAAACTCAAAGATTCTTCATATTCCTCTTTTTTATTAATATTTATAAACTCTTTATCATCATAAAAAGTTATTATATTTGAAGAGCTATTTCGTATTAAGTAGAATATTTTATGGATATCTTCATTGATCATTTGTTCTATTTTAAAAATTAAATTAGAAGAGAAAACACCACATAAATTATGAGTTTTTTCAGTTTGTGCAATAGTTATATCGCTAGTATTTGAATTATCAATTAGGGTTTTAATTGAATCTATTGAAACAAATGGACTATCAACTGTTATTATAAAAATATTTTGATTTGGAAGTTTTTTAAAAATAGAATAAAGAGCAAGAATTGGAGAATAAATTTCTTGATTTTCATCTAATATTAAATCGCTGGGATTTAAGAAGTCAAATTTATCTACTTTTGAAGATATATAAAGATTTTTAAAATAGGGTTTTAATCTCTTGTATTGATACTCTATTAAAGAGTTTGAAGAGCCAAATGGAAGAAGTGATTTATCTTCTCCCATTCGAGAGCTTTTACCTCCACTTAAAATCACACAAGGTATTTCAAATGGAATAATATTCATTATAAGCTTCTTGGGTCTGTAATATATCCAGAAATTGCAGATGCTGCAGCAACAGCACTATTTGCTAAATAGATTTTTGAACTTCTACTTCCCATTCTTCCAACAAAGTTTCTATTTGTTGTAGAGATACATACTTCATTGTCTCCTAAAATTCCCATATATCCACCTAGACATGCTCCACACGTAGGATTTGAAACAACTGCACCTGCATCAACTAAAGTATCAATGTAACCTAGTTTTGTTGCTTCTCTTAAGATTTTTTGAGTTCCTGGCGTTAAGATAAGTCTTACATGACGAGCAACTTTTTGTCCTGCTAAAATTTCAGCGGCAATTTTAAAATCACTTAATCTTCCATTTGTACATGAACCTATAAATACTTGGTCAACTTTAATATTATCAGAAACTGCTTGAGAAACTGAGTGACCATTTGATGGTAAATATGGATATGCAATAACTGGTTCTAATTTAGCAACATCTATTTCAATTACTTGACAATAATTTGCATCTTCATCAGAATAATGAATTTTTGGTTCAGCTCTTAATCCACCATTTGCCTCACCTACTTTATCTAAAAACTCTTTTGTAATTTCATCATATGCAACGATACCATTTTTTGCACCTGCTTCAATAGCCATATTACATAAAGAGAATCTATCATCCATTGATAAATATTGGATTGTATCACCTGTAAATTCTAAAGCTTTATATAAAGCTCCATCAACACCTAAAATTCTAATAATTTCTAAGATTAAATCTTTTCCAGTTACAAAAGGTGCAGGACGACCACTAAATATAACTTTGATTGATTCAGGAACTTTAAACCAGTTACCACCAGTAATCATTCCAAATGAAATATCTGTTGAACCCATACCTGTACTAAATGCTCCTAAAGCACCATGTGTACATGTGTGAGAATCTGCACCAATGATTACATCACCAGGAATTACTAAACCTTTCTCAGGTAAAAGTGCGTGTTCAATTCCCATATCTTTTTCATCAAAAAAGTTTTTTAAATTATGTTTTAAAGCAAAATCTCTAGAAATTTTTGCTTGATTCGCACTAGCTATATCTTTTGCTGGGATAAAGTGATCTAAAACTATTGCAAAACCATCTGGATTTGCTAGTTTTTCAAAACCACCCTCTTCAAATGCTCTAATTGAAATTGGAGTTGTAATATCATTTCCAATTACCATATCAATTGGACTTCTTACGATTTCTCCCGCATAAACTTTTTTCCCAACATGTTCACTAAAAATTTTTTCCGTTATTGTTTGACCCATATTTTTTCCTAATATATTTTTAGACTTTGTCTTGGATTATATCGAAATTTATTTAAAGCTATTCAAAACTAATATTTTAACTTTCATTTATAAAGTTATTTTGATTTTTTATAATATCTTCTAAAAATTTGTTATCAATATCTTTGTTATCTTTTCCATCAATATCTTTTCCTAAAAGATATTTTTGCATAAGAAGTAGTTTTATAAGTTCTGGATTATCTCCATATTTTTCAAATAAACTATTATCTTTTGATTTTATTCCTTGAAAATTTGACTCTTTTAGATTTAAAATGCTTTTTATAATTTCATTTTTATCAATATCTTCAGCTGATAATTGATCTGTATTAGTAGCTTCTTTCATTGTTTGAGGTTTAGAAGCAGCTAATTTATCTATCCAATCTCTTTGCCCAACACCAAGATTTTCGCTTTGTCCTACATCATAAAAAGAACCATTTTTATAATCTATTGATAAAACTAAATCTGGTGAATTTTCAAATCCTTTTTTTGCCAATTCTGATAACTTTGAACTATAGCTATCAAATATTAGTCCTTTGTACTCTTCGGGAATATCTTTACTTTTTAATACTCCTTCTTTATATAAATCTAAAATATCTGTTCCATCTTCTGTTAAAAACTTCCCATCTACATTTTGTAAATCTCTTAAGTCATATCCTGTTTTATTTTTTATTTCATGAAATACGGATTGCTTTTCACTTTTTTCTTTAGATATTTGGCTGTTAGTATGTTCTAAAGTACTTTTATAAATATGGTTAAATAATGCTTTTGAGTTATCAGCAGTGTTTATGACATCTTCTATTAAACTAGTAAGATTTTTATCATCACTTCCACTAACACTTACTTTATAATTATAAGGGTCAATAGTAAATGTTAGATTGGTATTGTTCGGAATAGATAATCCATATTTATCTAATAAATCTTGAAATTGACTATTTACTGCATCTCTATTAAATGCTTGTTTTTGTGTATTATCCACATCTCCATATACTGCTTTCATATCTCTTAAAATATAATCGTCATAAGACAATGATTTATTTTCTATTCCTTCTAAATAATCACTTTCTGTTTTAAAAGCGATTTTCCTTTCTATACTATTCATTTCTTTTGCATAATATGTATATTCTGGATTATGGTACTTATTCCAGATATGGTTATCAGGATTTGGAAAAGTTTCATTTTCTTCATTAGTTTTTTTATAATGTTCTTTTAATTTATTAACTAAAGCTTCTTCATCTTTATTTATATAGCCATTTTGACTAGATTTAATAAAAGTTTCTTCTTTTAAAGATGATAATAAGTTTAAAGTTTGCAAAGTATTCTGACTTATATTTACACTAGTAGCTTCTGTATTTTTGCTTTGATTTGTAGAAGAACTATTATTTTGAGTAACTTTAATCTCACTTGTTGAAGCAAATGATTGTTTTGTATTTGAACTTATTATCATAAAATGTCCTTTTTAAGCATATTTAGGTTCATTCTTTGTTTTATTGTAGTTTATTTCCATATTAGCAGTATATTGCGAATATTTTTTATATTTTAGTTTACTTTCAGATGATAAAAGTGGATGTTCTGATAGTGATTTATATTCATTAGTTAGATTTTTTATAAAACTACCATAATCTGTTATTTTCCAGTTTTTAAGGTCTTGTATTATATTTGCGAACATTTCACTATTACTTGAATCTTTATATTTCTCTTTTTCTCTAGCTATATCTGCTTGTATATTTTCTTCAATTGACACCTTTCCAAAGAGTACTTGTTTATTGTTATATCCTAAATTGTTACTTACTGAATCTAAAAAGTTCATTCTTTCTTTATTATTATCAATATTTTTTGCTGTTTCAAATAAAGCTTTATTAAAATCTTCATTATCTGTTATAGAAGAAAGATATGTTCCTTGTAAAAGCACTCCTGGTAATTCTTCTATATTTTGTTCTTTACTAATATTTGCTGGATTTACTAAATCAGATAATTTTTTAAATTGTTCATAACTTAATCTTTTCATTTCTTGATCACTAAAGACACTATCAGCTAAGATATCTCTAAATAGTTCTTCATCTTCTTTTGATAAAGATGAAAATTTATCATTTTCTTCTAAATATTCTATAATTTTTGAAGATGATTTTTTTATATTTTCTTTTTCTGTAACTTGAGTATCAAAAGAATTTGAATTACTTGAGGTTTGTGTTTGGCTATTTGTTTGCTGATTTTGATATAGATTTGATACTGAACTAATTTCCATCACTAATCCTTGTAATATAATAATTGCTTATTATATTAGTGCAGATTAAGTTAATTATTTCTTTAATTTTGAGTTATATTATTATTTTTGTCTTTTTTTGATTGTCTTAGTTGTTTATAGATGATTATCACTACTGCTAAATCTATTATTACATCTGCAAAATTAAAAATTGCAAATTCAAAACCATAGTGCCAATAGAAGTAATCAACAACTGCACCATAAGTAAATCTATCTAAAATATTTGACAAACCGCCTGCATATAAAAGTGCAATTGGAAGGTAATATTCTTTGAAGACATCTCTATTTCTCAGTAAATATAAAGTTGCTAGTATCACGATAACTAACTGGATATATTTTAGATTTTCATCTAAAAAAGAAAACATAGAGAAAGCTACACCATAGTTATATGCAAGTTTTAAAGACATATATGGTCCATCAACATCCCAAGCTAAATTTGCAAATCCAAACTTAACAATTTGGTCTATTATAAAAACAACAACAAAGATTGTTGTTGCTAATTTTAGTTCTCTTCTCATAGGGCTTTTTTGAAAAATGCTATTAGTGTTTCCATTGCATCTTCTACATCTTTTTTATTTTTACCTTCAAGTAAAAGTCTGATTTTATTCTCTGTTCCAGAGTATCTGATCAAATCTCTTAAACCTTTTTGTCTAATTGGTTTTAAAACTTCTTCTAGCCCAGCGATTTGTTCTAAAGGAATTTTTTCCGTAACTTTCATATTATGTAAAATTTGAGGGTATAAACTAAATGGATTTAAAATCTCACTTGCTTTTTTACCTGATTTTATAATTAGTGCTAAAACTTGTAAAGCAGAAGCCAATCCATCCCCAGTTTTTGCAATATCAGAGAAGATTATATGTCCACTTTGTTCTCCTCCAAAATTTATACCTTTTTCTTTCATAACTTCTAAAACGTATTTATCACCAACATTTGATCTAAATAAAGAGATTTTATTTTTTTGTAAATAGTCTTCTAATGCTTTATTTGACATAACTGTCGCTACACAAGCATCACCTTTTAAAAGATTTTCATTTTTTAAATAAACACTTAGTGCTCCAAGAAGATTATCTCCATCGACAATTTCACCTTTTTCATCAATTACAACCAATCTATCAGCATCACCATCAAGTGCAAGTCCAATATCTGCTCGATACTCTTTTACTAAATTAGAAACAGTTTCAGGATGCATTGCTCCACAATTTTCATTTATATTGAAACCATTTGGTTTATTGTTTATTGTTATAACATCTGCACCTAACTCTTCTAAAATTGTTGGACCTACTTTATAAGCGGCACCATTTGCACAATCAAGAATTATTCTTAAACCTTTTAATGTTAGATTTTTCGGAAAAGAGCTCTTTATTGCAACTATGTATCTTCCAATAACATCATCTATTCTTTTTGAAGAACCAATATCTCTACCGGTAACTTGTTCGCTTTGCATTAAATCCATATCATTAAATATGTTTTCGATTTCTTCTTCACAAGTTGTATTTAATTTATTTCCATGATTATCGAAAAATTTTATACCATTATCTTCAAAAGGATTGTGTGAAGCACTTATCATAATTCCAGCATCACATCTCATACTTTCAGTTAAATATGCAATTGCTGGAGTTGGCATTGGTCCTATTTGTATAACATCATATCCAACAGCCGTTAATCCGCTAACAAGGGCATTTTCAATCATATAGCCACTTCTTCTAGTATCTTTTCCTACAAGTATTTTATTTGTTGTAGAATGCTTTCTAAAAT
>Ga0265295_1005828_pt1 | contig 15391 bp, 11 predicted proteins | sample Munlansysbiofilm_FD_192503 | JGI IMG/M metagenome (GOLD analysis project Ga0265295, IMG submission 192503) | Leachate microbial communities from a municipal landfill in Southern Ontario, Canada - Methane capture system biofilm | ecosystem: Engineered > Solid waste > Landfill > Unclassified ... | reverse complement strand
GCATTTCTGTTATTCGAAGCATCCTCCGGGAAACTCTCAAATCGGGTAACTAAAGTCTTAATTACCTCTATTGATATTTTTTCTTTTTGTTTATTTGATAGTGCCATGTTGTGTTTTAAAATAATCTATTAATCTTTTTGTTTTTGGACCTGAGTAAAAACCTCTTGCTTCAAACAAGTAATTTTGACTTTCTAGAATTGTGTTTACTTCACTAAAAAGAGTTTTAACATTTTCAAAGTCTGATAAAAATGCTAATTTATCAGATACAGATTTTATACCATCTCTATCAAGTTTCAAATCACAGGCTAGTAAAATATGCATATCCATAGTTTTTGATTTGAGTTGGATAACATTGTTTGATAAAATATTATTCATTAAGAAGTGAAGAGCACCAGAGTAATAGTAAGTTTCTAACTCAGCCTCATCACTTTTTGTAAATATTTTACCAGCCTCTCGGTATTTTTCAATTTTTGAGATTGCATTACTTTTCATTATATGTGGCTCTTTCAAAAGAATTGAAATATAAGATTTTGCAATTAACTCTTTTGTTAGAACTTTATATTGTGGTGAGACTTCGGAATACTGGCCTCTAAGCCTTTCAAAATAAATACCAAATGAATCTCTTCCAATAAAATATTCTTCAAGTTTTGTATGAAAGACATTTAATGTTTCAAGGTCTTTGTCAATAGCATTTTGATTATTTGTAGCATAAATTATGTCTTTTTTTAAATCAGGATTGGTAGTAGATATAATTTTAGCTATTACCTCAACTTTATCGGCTTCTTCTGGATTAGCTATATAGTAATCATAAAGAATATGCGAAGTCTGACAACCGTTTATTATTCTTGGGTGTTTTATATAAAATTTATTTCGACTAAGTTCGTGTCTTTTAATTCTTTCACATAAAATTGTAATGCCATTATTCATATAAAGAAAATATGGTCTCTTAGTATCATCATTTAGAGTCTTTAAAATTTCATTATTCACTGTAGAATTCTCAATTTTTGAACGTACATTTTCAACAAATAATTTCTCTCTCAAAAATCCATTTCCTTCATCTGTAACAATAATTTTTTTTAGTTCAGCAAAACTTAAAACAGAAACAAAGCTCACTGGTATATCAGGCTTTTCATTCAACGTAATCTCAGAATTAAATTCTAAAAGTATTTCTAAAAATTTATCTATTTTTTCATAATAGGCCTTTAGTTCATCTGTTTGAAGAATGTGTATATCATTTAAATTAAACTGAAATTGAAAATCATTTCTTGATAATATCTTCCTTTTTTCAGTTTCTAATTCGGAATTTTGTAATTGATGATTTGTTTTTCCAGAACAAAAAAACAGGTCAATTGATGGAGTTTCAGATATCTGTTCAAAAAATCGTCCTTCTTCATCGAATAATTTTTTCAATACATCTGAGAACGGCTCAATGTTATTTATACCATTTAAAAAATTTATTACTTCATCTGTAAATGACTGGAATTTTTGCAAACTAAAACTACTCAATGTAGTGGCTTGAATAAAACATAATCTTACAATCAGTTTTTCTCTTTCACCAATTTTTTCTAAATCTGATTCATCTTTGATTATCCTATTGTTAACAATAATACTTATACCATCAATGCCTTTTGATTTCCCTGTTGAAATTGAATTTGGGTCATCAAGATCTTCATTTATTAAACTACTAACTACTATATAATTAGAAAACATTTCAAACCAGTCTTTTTCATTGACTACATTAGTATCAATCGTAAATTTTTCAGCAAATGTTTTAAGTTTTGATTTTAAACCAATGTCAAATGTATTTGCCATTTTATTTATTTTTTAAATGAAAAATTATCTCAGCATAAGCTCCTTTATCCTTTTCAGTTCTGTTTAATACTGGTCGTTTATATTGATTTACAATTTGCATTCCCGCATTTTCTGCAATTGTCGGATACATATTGTATTTGTCATTTGCCACAAGAAAAATATCATAATCTTCAACAAGATATTGCTTTGCGTTATTCAATACATCACTAAGACCTTGAATGTAACTTTGTTTTGCTTCTCTCCCTTGCCCTTTGAAAAGTGGACCGATTTCAAGTTCGTCTTTTCGTTCAAAGCCGAACAAATCATAAGCATATGCGTGTTGTTCGTGATAGTCAATTAGACCAACATAGGGTGGCGATGAAAATATTCCTTTAATTTTTTGTTTCTCAACAAGCTTTGCAAAATCAGGATTGAGTTTTTTAAGTCCATCTACAATATCTATGTTTCGGCTGTCTCCAGTCAAACATGTGTGAAAAGTTTCTTTCCGCAATTTATCATATTCTGCTAATCTTTTAATTGTGTCTTTAGAATATGTTCCCCACCATTTAAGAATTGAAAATAATGGTTTACACATTTTTCCGTGTTTACCACAATAATAAGTAGCTGTGATTGGCTCGAGTAAGGTCGCTAAATCTGCATGAGTAGTAGCTCTACAACTTCTAATTGTGCGACTTAGAATTACGCTAATAATTTTCTTAGTATCATGATTTTTAATTTTTTTGATTTCATCAAACACAAATTGAATTTCATCCCGGATATGTTGAGTATACCATTTGTCAAGGAATGAATCTTCTTTATCTTGACGCAATTTAATTTTATATTCCTTTACGAGATTATTGAATGTTGGTAAAAACTCCTTTTCCTTTTCTGCACCATAAGTCTTTTCGTCAATTTCCTTGCGTTTTACTTTGTATTTGTATTCAGGAACTGGAAAATACTTATTATTGAAAACATATAACTCTTTTAAAAGACGGTCTTCAAATTCAAGAGTTTTATGGTCTGCTAAAAATAGTTTTAATGCCTTAGAAATTCTGTTTATTTCAGTTTGAACATCAACAAGCTTATATTTTGTAACCTTACAATTTCCAATTAGAGCATTGAAAGCAGAAACGTCATTTCCAACGGCATGAATCCCTAACTCACAAGCCTGAACCATTGTTGTTCCACTACCTGAGAATGGGTCGTAAACAATGTCGCTAGGTTTGAAATAAACTTCCTTCTTGAATTTGTCTGTATGATTGTCTAGAAAATACTCAACTAATTGGGGAATAAACTTTCCTTTATATGGATGAAGTCTGTGAACGTGTTTTGTCGTCTCAGCCTCTTTGAATTGTTCAAACGATAATGCCCAATTTAAATCTTCGCCAAGTTGTTCTTTCCATTTTTCTTGTCTTGATTTCTTTTGGTCTTTATAATAATCAATTAATTCCTCTTTAATGACTTGTGTTGAGCCGTTGTCTTCTATTTTTTTTATTCGGCCATATTGGATTAGATATGAAATATTGGAAGTAGTAACATTCTTTTCCAAATATTCACTAGCCCATTGGCTTGCCTCTTTAATTGATAATAGTTCTGCCATTTTATTTATTTTTTTGTTACTCCGTATTTAATTGTTTTTTCAGCAACTTTTAGTGCTTGAAGCCCTAAGTTTTCGTCTTTAAGTTCATAAAGAATTTTCTCACTTAAATATTGAACTATCAGGGATTCCTTGTTGATTTCAAGAATTTCAGCCAACTTATTAATTTGTTCTCTTGTCGCTTTTCTTTCGCCTCGTTCTATTTTACTAAGTATAGCTGTATCTACGTCTAGTTGAGCAGAAACGTGTCGCAATAGCAATCCTTTCTTTTCTCTACTTTCTCTTAGTATTTCTCCTGTTGTTTTCAAATTTGAAATAATTAACTTGACAATATTTGTCAAATATAAAACTTTTAACTTAGTAATGAACAATAAAAAATAGAAACTTTTCAACATTAATGTAGTCTCTTTTTTTTAAGGGTGGAGGTTGGGCTTGGGTGCGTAGGCAAAATGAAGGCTCTTTTGGCTTTGCGAAGCGTTGGCTTCTGTGTCGGGCAAAGACAAATGTGCCTGAATGTGCGGAGGGATTTCATTTTCTTTGTCTTTATGCAGCAAAAATTTCATTGTCATTATGTCGTTGTCTTTTTTCTTCGGCTTGCTTGTAACGAGTGGGTGCAGGCACTGTTGCCTGTGTTGCGCCTGCGGCAGGCAATATGTGCTTGCACTTTGTTGGTTGTAGGTTTTCGTTTCGTGCTTCTATTTTTATTCTCGTCTTCTCAATCTAAACTCCTTTTGGTTCTGTTTTCTTATCGCGAATGCGTTTTTTTTCTTAAACTTGCAACCAACGAGTGGATAGTCGCCTAATGGCGACTATATCGCCCATGGCTTTGCTGTCATCATTATTGGTCACTTTGTAATCTATTGGTAGACAATGCTTTGCGTCAACAGTGGTTTGTACATTATAAGCTACTTCGGTAATATTGTTTCGGGTAATCATTTGGCGACTCTCTGGATCGGATGTGATCACCTCAATGTTTCGTTTACTCTCCTTTTCTAAATCACGTGATGAACGTATTTTGTTCAAATATCCATATATGAACAGTTTTAGTAAGTCTGCTGGATGGTATGCAGAACGAGCATTGTCTACAAATTCCATATCAAAACCAAAATCACTTAACTTTAAACTATCCACAAAAAGGTCAATAATACGAACTTTATTATCCTTTTCTATGGTCTCGTCCAAACAACCAGTATAGATTTCAATCTGATGTCTGTTTGTGCCATTTTATAAACTTCATAAAAAACTGTGTTTAACTTATAAAGTATAAATAATGAAAATCAGACAATTAACCAAACGAAAATAAGATAAGTTATTAACAATCAGACTGTTAATAACACAGGGGAAAAGAAGCTTTTTAGACAGTCTGACGGATGGCGGTGTGGCAAGTGTGGGAGCGCATGTTACGTTTTCGTCCCCCGACGAAAACGCCCGAGCGAACGAAACCGCTCCGAAGTTCTAACGTCAACCCACATTAACTACACCCCTTATTATGCTCCGTAAATTTTTGACTCAATCAATTCATAGTTAAAAATGCACTTATTTAACCATCTCAATATGTCTTCCCTTTCACATATCCTTTCTGTTATCCAATCAATACCAATTACTTTGTTTTCTAAATCTGATTCCCCTTTGTGAATTATATAACCATCTATGATAGACTTGCTTACATCTTTAAGTTTTATTTGAAGCCAATGGGTTCCTCTTTTTATTCCTTTAAATTCTTCATTAAGAATTATTTTTAAGTCGTAATCCTTAAGAGTACTCCCTCTAAAAGATGAGCACAAAGAGTTTTTATTGGTGAAAATTAGAAAAATTAATGTTTCAAATTGAGTAGGGGAAAGGTAATTGCAATAATTATTCAGGTCTACTCTTATTGGTTTATTTGATATTAAAGCATTTGCATATTCTTCTGCTCCATTTTTAAGTTCAGTTAAAGTTTTTCTATTATAAGCTTGATTACTATTGATATTTGAGAAAAATTCTGGATGCTCGATTTTTTTTAAGATTTTTATTCGCTCTGCTTTAATTGATTTAGGCAAAGATTCAATGATTGTGTTATCTTTTTCTTTGAAGTTTATATATTCAGAAGGTCCATTATAAACATCTAAATCAACTGCTTTAAAACAATAGATATATTCTTTATGGAAAACCCAAAAATATATGGTTTTATCTAATTGTTTAAGTCCAAAGAATATATCTACTTGGTCTCTTCTTAGATAATTTGAAAGATTTTTTTCACCAATATTATGAGGATAATCTTCTTTTTTCCAATCACCGTAATAAATTGATAAATCAATATTAGGGCTATTCTTTTCAAGCCAAATATCAATTCCCTTATTACTAATCATATATTTAAAAAAGTAGTGTTTCATTCTCTTGTTTTATGAATGCCCCAACCTTCCGAGGCTATCAAAATGTAGCGGTTTTAATCCCCTTTTCCCTGTCACCTCACCGCAAAGTTAATTAATATTTTTGAAGTTCCAAGTTGCTTTCTCACCCGCCATTATTCATAGCCTTTGCTGTGCAGCTGGGCTTTGTCTGTCGTTTCCTTGTGCGGACGGTGGAGGGCAAGCTCTTCCCGCTCTGGCTTGCTTTTCACGGTGCAAAAACGGGATGTGCTGCAATGTGGGATGACTTCGGGCTGTTGTTTTTCATTTTTGTTTTCTATTTGTCTTTTTTAGCCTTGCTGCAAAAAAAATTAATAAGTCTGACTTAGTGGAAAAATGTCATTCCTTAGAGAATTAACCTCTAGCTGGTCATTATGAAAAACTAATGGCCTAGCCGAAACACCGAAATGGCCAGTAATTGTTCAACAGTCCATTCTAAAAAAACAATTCCATTCTTGACTTTAGGAAATCATCTTTTGAATCATCTCCTTAATCAATTCACCGCCTGTTAGACCTGTAGAAGTGTCTAATCCTTTCGATTTTAAATCATATTCACGAAGAATTGAGATGCAATTCAGAGTTCTGTTTAAGGTGAAAAAACGGGCTGCACTAAAATATTCGTCAACAAAATAGGGACTTGTTCCAAGTGCTTTTGCAACGGACGATTTTGATTTATCGGTGCAATAGTGAAACCGCAGCATCCGTTGAAAATAGGGAAAAATCATGGGAATAATTTTCTGCGGAGGATTCTCTTTTGGATTGGCTTCAAAATATTTAATAATGGAGTAGACTTTGTTTAGTTTTTGCTCGCTCAGTGCTTTCGTCAATTCAAATGCATTAAAATCCTTACTTATTCCAATGTTTTGTTCAATAATGCTGGGCGTTATTTTACCTCCTTGAGGAATGATAATAAACAGCTTTTTCAATTCATTGGTAATATTACTGAGGTCATTCCCAATAAAAGAGGCCAATATCTGAGCTGATTTTGAGTCAATTTCGTATCTCTTTTTGCGGCAATAATCAATTATCCAATCGGGAATTTTTTCTTCTCTAATTTTTTCAGAGGTGAAAACAACTCCGTTTTTCGCAATTGTTTTATAAAAAGTCTTTCGTTTATCCGCTTTTTTGTATTTGTAACACATTACAAAAATGGTGGTTGGATCAGGATCTTTAAAGTAGTTTTCCAACTCGTCAAATTTTTGAAAAGATTGTGCTTCTTTTAAAATTACCAAATTGTAATTTGACATCATTGGATATCGTTTTACTGCGGAATAAATTTCGCCGGTATTGGTGTCTTTGCCATAAAGAATGCTCAGGTTGAAATCTTTCTCCGATTCATCCAAAATGGTCTCTTCCATATAGTCGGAAATCAAGTCGATATAGTAGGCTTCTTCGCCATCCAGCAAATAGAGTGGGGCGTAAGTCTTGTTTTTTATTTGTTGAAGAATTTCAATATATGTAGCCATAATAATTAATCGTCAAAACGTAAGTGCTTAACAGTGTTACCGTTATGAATAAGTTGTTTTAGAGATTCGATGCCGATGCGAAGATGTGTTTCTACATATTTTTCGGTTACAATTCGGTCGCTCGCTTCTGTTTTTACTCCTTCATACATCATGGGTTGATCCGAAACTAGGAGCAGAGCACCAGTAGGAATATGGTTTGCAAAACCAACGGTAAAAAGAGTGGCCGTTTCCATGTCGATGGCAATGGCACGAATGCGCTTCAGATACTCTTTAAATTCATCGTCGTGTTCCCAAACTCTGCGATTGGTTGTGTATACGGTGCCTGTCCAATAGTCAAGACCATTGTCGCGAATGGTGGTAGATATGGCTTTTTGCAAACTAAAAGCAGGCAAAGCTGGAATCTCTGGTGGTAAATAATCATTGGAGGTTCCTTCGCCACGAATTCCCGCAATGGGCAAAATTAAATCGCCAACATCGTTCTTCTTGAGCGCTCCACATTTGCCCACAAACAAAACAGCTTTCAAATCAGTGGCAGCAAGCAAATCCATGATGGTTGCTGCATTTGCACTTCCCATCGAAAAATCAACAATGGTAATGTCACCAAATGTTGAAGAAGGCATGGCCGAATCCAAACCTTTTATGGGGACATTGTGCCAACTAGCAAAGAGTTTCACATAATGCCTGAAGTTTGTTAATAAAACATATTTGCCAAACTCTTCAACAGATTGACCTGTATATCGTGGTAACCAATTCCTTATAATATCTTGTTTTGTTTTCATGGTATATGATTTTTGCAAAAATACAAATTTATCACACATAAATTTTCAAAAAAACAATTTTATGAATTTGTAATTTTAAGGCTTCGATAATAAATCTAAAAAACTTATTTAGGCTTGGAAACCCCCTGACCCGTCATCCGTCACCCTGAACGGTCATCCGTGTCATCCTGAACAGTCACCCTGAACTTGTTTCAGGGTCAGGATCTGTTTCAGAATCAGGGCGTCATCCGTGTCATCCTGAACAGTCACCCTGAACTTGTTTCAGGATCTGTTTCCATGGTCATTCCGAACTTTTTTGCAGTCATCCTGAACTTGTTTCAGGATCTCTCGTTACTGCAGTTTCAGGGGGTCATCCTGAACAGTCATCCGTGTCATCCGTCACCCTGAACTTGTTTCAGGGGGTCATCCGTGTCATCCGTCATCCTGAACTTGTTTCAGGATCTGTTTTTGTTTCAGGATCTGTTTCAGGGTCAGGATCTCTCGTTACTGCAGTTTCAGGGGGTCATCCTGAACGTCATCCTGAACTTGTTTCAGGATCTGTTTCGGAATCTCTTGTTACAGTAGTTTCAGGGAGGATCAGGGCATAAACCATCAAAATGACATCTCCGAGGTCAAATCTTTATAGAAAAAACTTGCCTCACAATCCCAAACTATTGTTTTTAAACCTCCTTTAAACAAATACCACAAATTTATGTTTATACCTAATAAGTTCATCTTTTGAATTGATAAAATCAAACCTTATGCTAATTCTTTTATCTCCAGCCAAAACAATTAAATTTGATAAATATTCAACCTCTTTGCCCACTTCTATTCCCGAATTTTCGAAGCGAACCGATTTTCTAGTGAAACATCTAAAGGAGATGAAAATTGAGGAAATTCAAGCCTTGATGGGAATCAGTCGTTCTCTTGCGGAGCTTAATTATGAACGCTTTCAAGTTTATTCTTCCCAGCATAGTCCCCTGAATGCACAACCGGCTCTTTTAACATTTATGGGCGATGTCTATACAGGAATGGAGGCTTGGAGTTTTTCGGAAAATGAATTAAAAGAAGCTCAAAAGAGACTCCGAATTTTATCAGGATTTTATGGTGTTCTTCGTCCTTTGGATTTGATGCAACCTCATCGTTTGGAAATGGGAACACCTTGGAATGTAGATAAATATAAAAATTTATACGAGTTTTGGAAAGATGATGTGACTCAAAACTTGAAAAATCTTCTAAATGAATTAAAAACGGATCTTATATTAAATTTAGCCTCCAATGAGTATTCTAAAGTTGTTGATTTCAAGGCTCTGGGAGTTAAGCTTGTGTCGCCTGCATTTAAACATCTAAAACAAAATGAATATAAGATTGTCAGCTTTTGGGCAAAAAGAGCCAGAGGGCTGATGGCAAGATACGTTATTAAAAACAATATAACGAATGAAAATGATTTGTTGGGCTTCGATTCTGAATCTTATTTTTATCTAAAAGAGATTTCCGAAAAAGATAAACCAACTTTTAGTCAGGTATTCTAAAAACTTTTCCACGACCTTGTCTTCTTATTTTAACAGAACTTCGATGTGATCTCCTGTTTTGGAAAGGATTTTTAGAAATATTTCCATTGTGTCTTACTTTGCGATACTCTTTGCCTGTATTGTCGCTCATGGCTTCAAAGTTGTTATGTCTACTTCCTCGATTCCCCTTCTTGGGAAAATCGAAAACGTAGGTAACCCCAAGCGTTGTTAGCGAATAGCCTTCAAAATTGCGTTTATTGCTTACTTCACCATCGAGCCAGTCGCTTGAAGCTGAGCGCATATTGGTTTCCAAAGTAAATCGCCAGTTTTTATTAAGATTGTAGTTGATTCCCGTTCCAAATGGAATAACCATGGTCATAAGTCGGCGATTGGAATTAAAATTTAATGAATCGAAAGGAGCATATCGAATTATTTCGCCCGAATTTAAAGAATACAAGGTGCTGCGAAAGCTCAAAACTCCGATTCCCGCATATACATACCAATCCCAAGGTGATTTATGATTCCAATCGAACACATCAACCAAATCAACCGCCAAGGTGATATTGAACTCTCTGTTGCTCGAAGAAAATTGCTTTTTGTCAAAATCAGAGGTTCCCACCATTTGACCATATATAAACTGTGAACGGAAGGAGAATTTGTTGTTAAACTCTTTTCCTATCCATCCACCATACATCACTTTCCGGTCTTTGTAGTACGATTCCTGAAAAGGACCACCGGGTAAAAAATGGTTTCCATTATCGGTAATGTCGCCCCAAAAAGCATTGTAGCCAGCGTGAGCCCCAAAAAACCATTGTTGATGTTTGCGATAGTTTTGACCACTTAGTGTAGTTCCAAAAATCAAAAACAGTAGCAGAATGATGTTATTGCGTAATCCCATAAAAATTATTGTTGTTTTTGAATCATTCCGTCTTTGAATATCGGAATAACAGGTGTTTTGTCAGCGGTAAAGCAATATTCAATAACATCGTCAAGTTCTAGTTTGCGTAAACGTTTGCGGTGACTGCATTTTTCAACATATCCTAAAATGTCTTTTTTGGCTATCGACCATAAGTCCATCGCAGCGTGGACACTATCGCAATCGGTAGTGTAATCTCCAGATTCAAGCAGTCTTTCGCAATATGCTCCTGCAATAATTGCATCTTCTAAACTAAATTTACCTTTCCATCCCGAACACAATAATACAACAGATTCATCCTGTGTTTTTAAATATTCGCAAATAACAGAGATGTTGGTATATGCTCCAATCAATATTCGAGAGTTAGATTCCGAAACTTTTTCGATGGCAATGGTGCCATTGGTCGTCGAGTAGGCAATGGTTTTGCCGCTTAAGTCGTTTTCGATAAAGCTGAGTGGTGAGTTGCCAAAGTCGGCAAAATCAACTTTTATTCCTTCGCGTTCCGAAGCTATCAAATATCCGTTTTCTTTGAATCTCTTCAACTCTTCAATTTCCGCAACTGGAATAATCCCTTTCACTCCCGTGTAAATGGCAGTAGTCATGGCCGTAGTTGCTCTTAATATGTCCAAAACAACAACTTGATGTTCGTCATTATGACCGTAGTTATATAAGTCGGGGGAAAAGATTACTTCTAAAGTTTTCATCGGTTTTTTTCATTGTTTGATTATGCAAAAGTACTCTTTTTTTTGTTCCAAATGCTACTTATTCTGTTTGTTCTTGGTTTTTGTTAAGGTTTTGATTTTCATCTCTTTTCATTCTCTTCAATAATCCCTCTGGATCAGTATTAGCAATGGTGTGAAATTCTTCTACTATCTCTTCTAACTCTTCACATGTGTATGTGTTATGCAAAATTTCGATATATTTCTTCTTTATTTCAGGTTCATGTTCGTTGATATAATCAAAATAACCAAATTTCAAATATCTACCTAAATATGTAACATGTTGTTCCTTGTATGGGAATTTAATTTGAAGTGCATAATTTAAATCGTGAATTTTGCCCCCTTGTGCCTCCATGTCTGATTTGCGAACAAACAAGCACAGTGTGTCTGATAAAAAGAATTTTGGATATAAATCTTCTGTTATCTCTGATTTTGTTTTCATAATTGATTTATATTTAATATCATTTCATTCAAAAGTAAATTTAAGGTCTGAATTAGAATGTTCGATTAAAAGGCATCTCAGCTTTAAGAATTAGAAGTTTAAATTTCGTAAAATAATGATTCGAAAGGCTAACATAAAGAAGTTTACCAACATCCCAAACAGACATTAATTGGTAACGTTAATAGTCCCACTTCCATGATACGAATAATAATTTCCGTCATACATGGCATCGGCACTCACTACTCCAATTCGGAAACTGCCCGAAGAGACCACTCGAACCACATAATAAAAGTTTTTAATTCGACTGTTTACTGTTGTAAAATAGGTGATTTGATCATCTCTAATATTCATGTGGTCTGCATTTGACTTGTCCTTAATCCATGTAAAATCTCGTTCCGTATTGATTCTGGGATTTTCTATCTCGAAACATGCAGGAAGCTTGTCGTTGATGGCAACATTGTCGATGCGGCTTTGATCCAGAGAAACTACACTGATGCGAACCACCAACAGATCATTGGATTTTAGATTGAAATTGGTGATTTGTTTCCCAAATCGGTCAAAAATAGTGCGGCGAACGGCCATGTAGTTGTCTTTTTCTTCTACTTTTCCATCTCTACTAAAACCTTCAGCTTGATAGAAATAATAAAGCTTGCCACCTCCTTGTTTGTTTATATTTAATTTGCTGTTGCTAATCTCTTCAGTTATGCTAATTTCTTCATTATCAAAATTGTAAGTAGTGTTATTTGCCAATTTAATTTGTGCTTTAACGGAGTTTTTCATGTTGGCTTTGGCAATGTTTCCTAGAGCCAAAAGAGCAAAAGCTCGATCGTTTGTCGAGAGCCATTTACTGCGTTTTAAATCATTGGAAAGTTTTTGACTCAACAATGGAATTTGTACACTATTCGGATCTGTTTTGTGTAAAGTGAAAAGAACCAGTGCCGAATTTCGGATGGGAGAGTTGAAACTTCCAGATTGTTCTCGAACAGCCATAGGGTATGTGTATTTAGCGGGCAATAATTCTCTGAAAGTACTCTTGTTGCCACTAAATGCATAGGCTGCAGCCAATAAATATTTCCCCTCTTCGGTCAAATTCTGATATTGTGTTCGGTAATAATTAAGCAAGGAGATGTTTTTTGATCCTGCCAAAGCACATACAAAAATAGAGTAGGGAGCCTCCTGAGTGATTAAACTTTGTTGATAACTTCTTCCCGAACCATCCGTAAAATAATACTCTTGCATGTTTTTTTCTTTGGATTTTTCTTCAAGATAGTTGACTGCATTTTTAATCACAGACATATTGACGTCAAAACCTTCATTTCTGGCTTCAATCAAAAAATGAGTAGCATATGCTGTAGCCCACCAATGAGGCGAATCAGAACCACTCCAGTACAACATTCCACCGCTATATTGCTGCAAATTCTGCACTTTGTAAATTACTTCTTGCACAATATAATCGGGATTCCAATTCATATTTTTATTTTCATGTCCTATGGCTTTTGCCAAATCACGATAGTAAAGCAATGGAAATGCAGTGGAAACCACTTGTTCTAAGCAACCATAGGGATAATTAATCAATTCGCTTAAATCTTTTGAAAATTCTGTAATGGGTGATTTGCTGAATACCAATGTGTTGCGAACACTGTTTTGAATAAAGTTTCCTCCAATGCTGATGGTCTCATTCTCTTTTTCTACAACCCCCGAAGTGAAATATTTTACAAATCCAACGGAAGGGCGGACGGGAACGTAAATCTCTTCGATGTAGTTTTTGCCACCTTGAGTCACCGTTGTGGTGAATAATGCCTCTCCCATATTGGGCAAGGCTTTGGCTTTGAAAACAACTCTGTGTTCAGAATTTGCAGGAATACTGGCTTTAAATTCTTTCTCGCCACTAATGCTTACGGGGCCTTTGACGGTGAGACGAATGCTTACATCAGCAGCCGTTTTGGTGGTGTTGCTTAACGTAACCGGAATATTGATGTGGTCGTTGGGAGATAAAAATCGAGGCAATGCAGTGCTGATGACAATGGGATCAGCTACGGTGATATTGGTTTCTGACGAACCGAAATGGCGTCCTTTCCACGAAACGGCCATTACTCGCAAACTTCCCGAAAACTGCGGAATGTCAAATGTAAAGCTGGCTTTTCCGTTGGTGGTCGGCAAAATGCCACTCCACAAAGAAATCAGCTTAATTCGCTTGTTGGTAAATGGATTGACGCGTTTCCCTAATTCAATTGCTAAATCGCCACCAGTGGAGGATAAAAAGCGCTTCAATTCAGGAAAAATGCGAGCGTATAAATCGTAACTCTTTACCTCTAAGGCTCTCTTTTGATAGAAATAATCAAATGGATCGGGAGTTTTGTAATTATTCATTTGCAAAATTCCTTCATCCACCACCGCTATTGTTACCTGGGCGCCAGGCTGAGTGCTCACTTCAACGGTTTGGCGACTGCGCGACATAACAGATGCTGGAGCTTTGATGGTCGGTTTTATTTGATATGCTTTGTTTTCAACTCCCAAAGAGGCATAGCCATGGGCAACCGTTAGCGGAATGTCGTTGTTGCTCAGCGGACGGATAGCGGTTGCAGAGATGTAAATATTGGGCAAATGCGATTCGTTGATGTCTAATGTCATTTTTGCTGCTTTGTCAACAATCGGTAAAACTTTGTATTCTACAACATCAGCACGCTCGATCGTGACAATTAGTTTTCCTGAAAATGGACACTTGAAAAGCAATTCTGCTTTGTCTCCAGTAAAATAACTCTCTTTATTTTGTTCAATGATAATCTCTCCATCTTTGTCCACTTCAAAGCTCGAAAAATCTGTATCACCGGCTCCATAAGCCCAGAATTTGCGACCTACATAGCCATGTTCTCGGTTGCCATAAACTTTTATTTCGTATTCCGCTGATACTGGTGGAGTGAAATCAAGTGAGGCAATTCCATTGACAAAATTGACGCTTTTGTTTAATACTTCAATTTCGCGTTTGTTCGAATTGTATTGATAACTCGATCCACTGCGTTGAATCACACTATGATACTCATTCCGAATGATAATTACCTGAGCATTTGAAGATACTGCTTTTTCATCTTTGTTTAATGCTACAAAGTTTAACCTCATGGGCTTACGTGTGTTTACGTAACTATCGAAATGTTTTATTCCAAAAAACACATCTTGTGTAGGCACTTTAAAAGAGGTGTGACGGTTGATGGGGCGATCGTTTTCGTCAAAAACAGTCGTGAAAATGGTCCCTGAAAGCATTCCAATTCCTTGAAGATCTGGTATAGAAAACGTTTCTGAGGCTTCTCCTTTTTTATTGGTTTTGGTCTCCTTTACCGTATTGTCAATATTGAAATTCTGAGGAATAGAGATGTCAAAATTATAATCTTTGTATTTTTTTGGAGCAAAAATTGATCTGCGTAAGGACATCTCATTTTCTACTTTTCGACCGCTTGCTGGAGTTCCAAAAAAGTTTTCGGCCACTATTTCAACTTTGAAAGATTCTTTGGGCTTGAAATCGGTTTTTGGTAATTTTACTTTTACCGAAATTCGGTCGGGCATAAATTCTTCGCACGAAAAACGGTAGCTGTTGTATAAAACATCGTTGCCCGAATAAACTTCAATCGTATACGTACCTGTTAGGGCTGCATCGGGGAGTTTAAAAGCGATTTCGCTTGCTCCTTCCAAATTGCTTGTTTTGCGGAAAGAGGTGAGAAGACGGCCACTGGGATTTACAATCCTGAATTTTAATGGAATGTTATCGGGAGTTTGCCAATTAAGGGTTCTTAAAATTGTATTAATGTAAAC
>Ga0265295_1005827_pt1 | contig 15391 bp, 15 predicted proteins | sample Munlansysbiofilm_FD_192503 | JGI IMG/M metagenome (GOLD analysis project Ga0265295, IMG submission 192503) | Leachate microbial communities from a municipal landfill in Southern Ontario, Canada - Methane capture system biofilm | ecosystem: Engineered > Solid waste > Landfill > Unclassified ... | reverse complement strand
TCAACGAAACCCGCATCCAAGCACCTCTCTGGCAAAAAAATAGGCCGAATGAAACCTACACAATCACTTAAATGGAAAAATGAAGAGGTATGCCTCTCTTGAGCAACTAAAAACTTGATAATCGAGTTAAAAAAAGGGGAAATCGGTCTTGACATTGGGTCCACTTTAAGACCCGGTCAAAGTTCAGACAAAACCACCTTGAAAACAAAACGTCAAAGTTGCTTTGAAAAATGGCCTTTGTTAACCACTGGAAACCCGATGTAAACCATTCTGCCAGTCACTTATCGCAATTCCAGTACCTTATTTATCTCACCCCCCTTCAGCATTGCAGATGTTTTACGCAGAGGTTACTGACACAGCCTCTTTTCTTCAAACCTTGTAGGTGAACAGGGTCGCTTATAATTTACAACCTGAAACTGACCCCCCTGATGACAAGAAACAGTATGGGGGGTCATACTATTGTGCGACAATTATCTTGCCTGAGGTAGAGATTGACAACGGCCATTTCAAGCTCGGTACGTTACGATCTATAGTAATTTAGTATGGTAGGGAGTCATAAAAACCATCCGTCCCCAACAGTTCGACATGCATATCAATAAGCGTCTGGAGATTTTCAGGACCATCAAGGTAGATCCAATCATCAATTGCACCTCGAAAACAGAATCGTTCTACCGTAAATGTTCGTTGCTCTTTATTCTCAAGATGAAATCGGAGCATGGCCATATAGTGTCCACCAACAAGCATATCTATAACATCATCCACCCTATTCCCTGAACGAAGAAGGGCAAAACTCGGGGAATCGCTAAGGATTTTTTTGATGTTTTCAACATCGACACTTGATTCATAAATAGTGATGTCTTTATCTTTAAAATCAACAATATACCGTTTTGAGCGCTGCAAAGCTTTGACAGCTTTCTCAACGAGTTGCTTCTCACGGTCGGTGATCAGTTGGGGACGTATTTTTCTTAAAAATACCTGAGCGTTTTCTGGATGCTCATAGATTTCATACCCAGCAGGGATCTGATCAACAATTTCACCTTTCCCCTTTTGTTGTGCCGAGAAAAAATATCGAGGTTTTCCAGTCTTGGTTTTTCCTTCTCGGAGATAATATTGTTTGCAAATTCGATTAGTAAACTGAACAGCCATTCCTTTTGTCCCCCCTAATACTATGTTCAACAAGTTGTTAAGGATCACAGATGAAATAAGAAGAACAGAAATAATGCCGAACTTTTGTTTGTCTACAAGGCGCATTAAAGGTTCAATAACAGGCCTATTCGGACTTTAATGCTTTGCTGTAGATGGGCCAAAAGACAAGCAGTTTCGTTCAAGTTATAAAATTTGTGTTTCTAAGTAAACCTGGATATCACACAAATTCATTTTTGAAAAGTCAGGATTATAATGTATAAAGTTGCTTCTCGCTTTGTTGAGGGATGCTACCATATATTGCATTTGCCATTCAATAAAAAATATTGGGGCTTGGTCCTAACTTCGCCCACTTGTCATAATTGATGGTACGACGGGGTCAGGCTTGTGTTCTTGTGCTTTTGACAACAAACTGTAATAGCTGAGAAATTAATCAAAAGCGTCAATAACGCAAGCCTGACCCTTCCTTGGTAAATTTCTCATTGGTCGAAACGATGACCAAGCCCAGAATAAGGGTTAAAGAGTTTTCAGTATTATAGCCAAGCTAAGAAAGGATTTTTAGAATTGGTGTATTGAAAATACACCTTGAATAAAATACTCGTTTATGCGTAAGGTTTCCCAGCAAAAATGAATGATTGTTAATTCCCAAACGGCTTTTTGGAGTCTTTGAATGATATCCAAGTCATATATCATGAATATTGTAATGATATACAGTTAGAATTTTGCAAATTTCACCTGTATATCACCACCAAAGTATGGATAGCATGAATGATTCCTATATCTGTTCATGCACTTGTTGGACTTTGAATGAATGCGTAACTGTTTGCATAAAATAAGGAAATTGGTATAATCTAACTCATGAAAATAGAATGGGATTTAAAAAAGGCAACGCTCAACCTTAAGAAGCATGGGGTTACGTTCGAAGAAGCTGCGACTGCTCTGGGTGACCCCATGGCTGTCACCGGTGCTGATCCCGATCATTCTGATTATGAAGAACGATATATCACATTTGGAGTGTCGGAAAAAGATAGGCTTCTCGTGGTGTCCCATACTGAGGATGAAAAAATATCAGGCTTATAAGCTCTCGTAAAGCGAGCAAAGGAGAACGTGAACTATATGAAGAAGGGTAAAGAAAGCGACAAAGACGAACTCCGTGCAGAGTATAAGCGTGCCGATTTTCCTGACGGTTTTGTGCGAGGCAAGTATGCAAAACGATTGAAAGAGTCCTCTAATATAGTCGTCCTAAGGCCGGAGGTTGCTCAGGCTTTTCCGAATGAGGAAGCAGTAAATAATGCACTTCTTTATCTTATTGATATTGCAAAAAAGTCGATACGTCCAACAAGCCGGTAAACCAGACCGCAAAAAGTTTACCCGTTTCCACAAAAGCTGTTGGTGCGGCTGGTTACCTAATCGTTACCTGCTATCCCCTTGGATGGTATTTTTTGTGCATCTCAACCAGGTATTGTTTTGATACATGGGTGTAGATCTGGGTTGAGGCAATGTCTGCATGGCCAAGCATGGTCTGGACGCTTCTCAGGTCTGCACCGCCCTCTAGGAGATGGGTGGCAAACGAATGGCGCAGGGTGTGGGGGGAAACTTCGATTGTGATGCCTGCTTCAAGGGCGATTTTTTTCAAAAGCTTCCAGAAGCCCTGGCGGGTCATGGGTTTTCCAGCCCTTGCGACAAAGAGATAGCGGCTTGAGATATCCTTGAGAAGCCAGGGGCGTCCCCATTCCAGCCACTCCTGGGTGCGTTTCCTTGCATGGGAGCCAAACGGGACGATTCTTTCCCTTGATCCCTTGCCGAAGATCCTGACAAAGCAGGCCACAAGATCCACCTGGTCCACAGTCAAACCTATGAGCTCTGAAACCCTGAGTCCCGCACCATAGAGGATCTCGAGCATGGCTGCATTGCGAAGCCCCCTGGGTGTGGTTCGGTCTGGCTTCTCCAGGAGGGTCGCCACTTGATCAGGCGAAAGAAAGTGGGGAAGGCGACTTCCGATTTTGGGGATGTCGATGAGGGTTAACGGGTTTAACGCTGTAATCCTCTCCTGGACAAGGAAACGGTAAAAGCCCCGCACGGCAATGAGGTGTCTGGCCCTTGAGCGAGGGGTGAGCCCCATTTTTTCCATGTGGACAAGCCAGGATAGAATCACCACGGTGTCAACATGCCCCTGACCCTGTCCCTGACTCCGTTCCTGAACCTGGTCTTGACCCTCATCCTGATCAGAAACCTGGCTCTGGCCCTTATCAATGGCTGATATCTTGTTTTTTTCAAGAAAGTCTGCAAAGGCTGAAAGATCCATGGCGTAGGACTCAAGGGTGTTCTGGGCAAGTCCTCGTTCGAGGGTCAGGTGGGCCAGATATCGGTCAATCAAAAGGTCCATCTATAACCTGAAATCCCCGTAGTCCATCAAGTTCAACACCTCGGCCCCGGTGTCGGTTACAACCACCATGTTTTCAAGGCGGATGCCTCCCCACTGTGGAATGTAGATGCCCGGTTCCACGGTGATCACCATGCCGGACTCGAGGGCCGAATGGTTGAGCCTTGACACCCTGGGTTCTTCGTGAATGACAAGTCCTACACCGTGGCCAAGGCTGTGGCCGAATTTTCCCCTGTATGGTGTGGCATCTATGCAGTCCCGGGCGATTTTATCTATGCTGCTTGCCGGAACCCCGGGGGCAATGGCTTCTATGGCAAGGCGCTGGGCCTGGAACAAAATGTCGTAAATCTCCTCGAATCGAGAGTCGGGCTTTCCGATCACCAGGGTTCGGGTGGTGTCGCTGCAATATCCATTTAGCCTTGCGCCAAAATCAAAGAGCAGGGGTTCCCCCTTTTTAAACTGTCTCCCCCCTGGTGTGGCATGGGCAAGTGCACTGTTGGGGCCGGAGGCTGCGATTACGGGAAATGAAAGGCCGTCGGCTCCCATCTCCCGCATGGCCTTTTCAAGGAGCCAGGCGGCCTCCCTTTCGGTCATGCCGACCCTGATCTGGGGTCTGAGCTTTAGAAAGGCTTTTTCAGCAAGGCTGAGCACCTCCCTGATCTTCATGAGTTCCCCGGGGTCCTTGTTCGTTCTAAATGATCCAAGGAGATCGTCTGCCGGGGTGAATTCGATCTCAAGATCCCCGTCCTTTTCGATTTCCTTACACAGTTTTTGATAGAGCCTGCAGGTCAGCCTTGACTCTTCAATGCCTACGTGACGGGCATCCACCGACTTCAACAGTTCGGGCAGCTCCTCGATCAGCCCTTTTTTGCAGCAGTGGACTGTGTAGAGGCTTGCCTCGTCCCTTGCCTGGGTGTCATAGCGAGAATCGGTTGCAAGGATGAGGTCCTGTTGGGTAATGATGAGCAACCCCGCGGTTTCATCGTAATTTCCGTCCTCTCCTGTGTACCCGCTTAAGTATCGTCTGTTCGCATCAGACAGAACCACAATCGTGTCAAAAGTAGCGGCAAATTCCTGCCTTAGACGCTGGATTCTCTGTTTTACAATTTGTTTTTCCAATGGGGCTCCTCAATCAGCAATTATAAGAATTGCTGCTCATTAATAAAATTTTTCAGATATGCATCTGAAACCGATGGTGTTGGACGTAAGGTTGGGTCGGAACAGGGATCTGGATGTGATTGTCAAATCTTGCTTTGCCATCCATCCGCCTCCCTTTGCAATGTTGAAAACCAGGGATGTTCCTTTGTCTTTCTCAATTGTCTCCCGGTCGGTCACCCATTCCATGACATTGCCGAGGAAATCCACCAGGGTGAATTCGTTGGCATAGCTCTCATGGGAGTCAACCGGTGTGGTATCGGCCACTGAGTTTTGTTCGGTGTTGCAGGCATTGTCCTGCCACTGGTTGCCCCAGGGGTATTTCAGCCCCATGTCGGTTCCGGCTGCCGCTTCCCATTCGGCCTCACTGGGAAGACGACGTCCTATCCAGGCGGCAAAGGCAAAGGCATCCTCAAGGCTGACCTGGACCACGGGATGGTTGCGCTTGCCGTGGAGGGAACTTTCCGGCCCCCGGGGGTGATACCAGCATGCGCCTTTTACGACAGTGCTGCCCGAGCTTTTTTTCCAAATGGCCCTCCCCTTGGTCGTCTTGAATCTTCCCTGAAATACGGTCCCGGTGCCCTTTTTTTCAGCCGTCGTCACATAGCCGGTATGTTCAACAAAGGTTTCAAACAATGCATTGGTTACAGGATATCTTGCAACAAAGGCCTCGGGCATTTCAACCTGGCGGAGTTCCTGGCCCGCGGGGGCTCCGGGGCCGGTACCTATTGTGTAGGAACCAGCCGGGACTCGTGCATAGGCATTGTATTTTTTATCCCTCTCGGCCAGGGCTTTGTCAAACTGTTGGGCCAGGGCCTTGTTCTGTCTGAATTCCTCCAGGGCTTTGATCTCTTCTCTGTTCAGGCGCTGGATCTCCTCGTCCTGGTCAAGTTCGATGGTCTCCAGATCGTCGTCGACCTCTTGGAACTCCTCGTTCTGGTCAAGTTCGATGGTCTCCAGATCGTCGTCGACCTCTTGGAACTCCTCGTTCTGGTCAAGTTCGATGGTCTCCAGATCGTCGTCGACCTCTTGGAACTCCTCGTTCTGGTCAAGTTCGATGGTCTCCAGATCGTCGTCGACCTCTTGGATCTCCTCGTCCTGGTCAAGTTCGATGGTCTCCAGATCGTCGTCGACCTCTTGGATCTCCTCGTTCTGGTCAAGTTCGATGGTCTCCAGATCGTCGTCGACCTCTTGGAACTCCTCGTCCTGGTCAAGTTCGATGGTTTCCAGATCGTCGTCGACCTCTTGGATCTCCTCGTCCTCGTCAAGTTCGATGGTTTCGAGATCGTCGTCGACCTCTTGGATCTCCCCGTCCTCTTCACCCGAATCAAAGTCTTTGCTTACCTTGCTGAGGATGTTTTTTATGGCTTCAATGATATCAAGGGAAGGGTCATCCCCGGCTTTGGTTTCCATGTCGGCCAGAAATTCTGTGATGGTTTTTAAAACATCCGCCACCTGGTTAAGGTCTATATCCTCTGTTTTTATGGCATCGGTAAATGAACTTAGCAGGCTGCTTTTGGCCTCTTCGGTCATGTCAAATAAGTTGTCAGGGGTAAGCGTAATGTTCTCCGGGTTCTGATCGTCAGGGGACAGTCTTTTCAAGTCGTTGTTTATGGAGGATCTTATACTTGAAAAGTTTCTGCGTTTCTTTTGGATCTTATCAATGTCACTGCCCGTTGCCCAGATGTCAGGGATCAAGTCATCCATGGAGATGGCGGTGAGGCTGGAGAGCGATTCCCCATCTATGTATCGGGCTCGTATGGCGGCTGTAACCCGATACTTTGCGGAGTTTTTTTTGTAATTCAAGCTGGTTATTGCGGTGTCGATTCCAGCAAGTGATATGGACCCGGTTCCCAAAGGCACAGTCTCCCCATGATTGGTTGTTGTGGGGGTCTATTATGGATGAAAACAGTCCTCCTTTCAAGAATGGATTCCTAGGTTGTTTTATTAATTTGTAGGATTGAAAAAAACAACGGTTGTGGTAGTGTAAGATTCTATGGGAACAACAATTACAATAACCGGCCAAAGGGGCGGAAACGGCAGAAGCGTTGCAGCGGTGAATCTCTCTGCCTCCCTTGCTCTTCTTGAAAAAAAAACTCTGCTTGTGGATTGCGATCCCCGGGCCTGTTCCACTTTAATTTCGGGTGCTGATTTTCCCCTTGGCTCTTTTGATTTGAGTTCTGTTCTGACCGGTAAAGTTGATCTGGCAGGGGCTGTTTTAAAAACCCGGCTGGGATTCATGGATGTTCTTCCTTCGAGTTTCAATCTTTTCCATGCGGCAACCAGTCTCTCCCGGAACGCCGGAAACGAAAGGATTCTGAGGATCTTCCTAAGAGAGCTAAAGACCGAGTACGATTACATAATAGTTGATCCTCCCGCCTCCTACAGTTTTTTAACGGTAATGGCAATGGCCTCAGCCGACTGGCTTCTCCTGCCGTTTCACTGCACCCCGGAGGCGGTTCAAGATCTCAGGTCGCTTCTCTGGATGGTGCACCATGTCAAGGGGAGCTTTCAGCGGGATTTGAAGATAGCGGGTGCTTTTTTCAACCGGTGCAGTTCCAGGGAAGAAATTGAGCTTTTTCTGGAACAAAAAGATCTCAGGGGTGTTGAGGAAATAGTCTTTAAAAGCTTTGTTCCCCTGGACAACGCCCTTGTGACAGCATCACGGCTTGGCCGACCGGTTGCACTCTTTGATATCGAAACCCCGGGTGCGAGGGCCTATCTTGACCTTGCAATTGAATTGATTTCATTTTTAAACTGAGGGATAGGCAGCAATGAAAATAACCAATAAAGAAACGATCAAAGCCGGCGAGCGTGAGTTCATCGACAATATCAATGCCGAGCTTGACTGGGAAGCAATTGAAACCCTGCTGTTTGAAAAGCACAGCTTCACCCTTGAAGAGGAGGTTGAGTACAAAAAAGGTGACCTTGTCGTGTTCAACGACCAGATTGCCTATAAGTTTGATTTTCATATTAAGGTACCCCTTTCGGTTGTATTCGGCCGGGACGGAAACTGCCTTGACATCTCAACCACAGGGTTTGAAGAGAAAGAAACCCAAACGGACATACCCCTGGAAAACTCTGTTTCCAACACCACCACCATGCCGGCCTCCCCGGGCATGGCCTCGACCATTGCGGAGTTGATTTCAGATATTAATCAGGGGGACGACGATGAGTGAACAACCCGTTTCTCAAGGGGGAATGCATGTTAGAAAGGCCCTTGACGAGGTCCTTGCAAAAGAGATTACATCCCTGATCGACATTGATTCAAAAATTGCCCTGGAAGCTTACAATCTCACTACTATTGCCTCTATTATCGTTGCCATCGAGAGGGAAAGGGAGATTGTCAATTTTTTCGATTCTCCACCGGAAAGATTCACCCGTAAAACCTTTATCTCGGAGCTTTTCGAAATCGGTATCAGCGATGAGGATCAACTTGACGATGACCTGACATCTTTGATTGAAATGGGATATTTGAGACTTACCGATAAGGGGGAAATACAGGCCGAAGCTTCCGCCTATACCATGGCGGGCTTTTTAAATGCCATGTTTCCGGGAATGCAGGGCATGAATCTTGTCGCCTTTGTCATACAGATGAACGATGAGGTGATTACTGGTCGAAAATCCCTTGAGCTGGCAAAAAAGAGCTTTGCCCAGACTTTGAAGTCAAGGGGGGTTGCCGTGACCCGGGAAAAGGCGGAGGCTGCTGCAAGGGCTGTTAAGGGCCCCCGTGAAACAGCTGAAGCCCAAGCCTTGTCTGGTAACAGGGCCGTATCTGGACAGCTCAAGGAAAGTGCTGCAAGGAGAATTGCAAGCTTGAGGAGCCGCAGATCCTCGTCCAGACCGTCTGTCTATTCCAGCACGGGCCATGGTGTTGAACACTCTAAGATAAAGGATGTTTTTGACAAGGGCCCCACAGACGAAGAGCTTGCGGCGGAAGAGGCCAGGCAGCGAGCAGAGCAAAGTGCCAGGGAACTTGCCGAACTAAAGATCCGGTTAAGGCGGGCAGAAGAACGTGCCGGTCAGCTGGAGGATGGGGAGCAACGCTTGAAACAGGCCAGGGAAGCAGCCCTGGCGGCCGAGCAAAGGGCCAGGGAGCTTGTGGAGCAGGAGGCGGCTTCCATGGCTGAAAAAAAAGTGGAACTTCTGGCCATGGAAGAAAAAATAAGGGCAGCGGAAGAAGAGCTTCGTCTTGAAAAGGAAGCCATGGAAAGGGCTGCTCTTGAAAGAAAAAAAGCCGAGGCACAGGCTGAAGAAGACGCCCGGTTGGAAGAATTCAAACCAGAATTGGAACCAGAACCGGAGTTGGAATTAAACGATGAGGAGCGCCTTGAGTCGAGGATAGCAGCTTTTAAGGCTGAGCTTGCCATGCCCTGTCCCGTCTGCCGTAAAGGAAAGATCAAGTCCGAGACAACGTCCAAGGAGAAGATCTATTACACCTGTTCTAACTCGGAGTGCAGGTTTGTGAGCTGGGATAAACCCTATCATTTTGAATGTCCGTTGTGTAAAAATCCCTTTTTGACTGAATTTACAACCCCCACCGGTGAAAAAGGCCTTAAATGTCCCAGGGCCGCCTGTTCCTATTCCCAGAATAACCTTTTGCCTCCCAGGCAGAACCAGGTGGCCGAAGTCCAGCCAGTCAGGAAAAAAAAGAAGTTGATCAAGAGGGTGAGGAGGAGATAGTGAGTGAAACCTGAATTTGCCGATAAACGGCTCAACGCCATTGGAGCAAAACTAAATGAAAAGATCCGTCTTTCAAGGGATGACGGGCTTCTTCTTTTTGAGACACCGGATCTTACAGGTGTGGGTATGCTTGCCAACAGGGTGCGCCGGGATATCCACGGAAATCTTGCCTATTATGTGTACAACCAGCATCTCAACTATACCAACGTGTGCAGGAACAGGTGCAGGTTCTGCGCCTATGCCGTTGACAGGGAGGACCGGGGGGCCTACACCTGGTCCATGGACCAGATTGAACGGCGTATCAATGACCGCATTGCAGAACCTGTAAACGAGCTTCACATCGTTGGCGGGCTCAACCCGGCTCTTGATTTTGGCTATTTCATCAATCTGCTCAAGACGGTGAAACGTGTTAGACCCCTTGCAAAGATCAAGGCCTTCACCTGTGTTGAAATAGACTACCTTGCCGAGCTTTCAGGCCTTTCCATTGACGATACTGTGAAGGAGTTGAAGGATGCGGGTCTTGACATGATGCCCGGCGGCGGAGCCGAGGTGATGAGCGACCGGGTGAGGGACGAGCTTTTTCCAAAAAAGATCGATTCCCGGCGGTGGCTCGAGATCATGGAGGCGGTTCATCGGAACGGCCTTACATCCAATGCCACCATGCTTTACGGCCATATCGAGACCATGGAGGAGAGGGTGGACCATCTTTTGGCCTTGAGGGATCTTCAGGACAGAACCCATGGTTTTTCCGCCTACATTCCCCTGGCCTTTCATTCTGAGAACACAAAGCTTGCTCACCTGCCCCCCACAACCGCCGTTGACGACCTCAAGAACGTCGCCGTTGCAAGGCTTTTGCTCGACAACTTTGATCACATCAAGGCCTACTGGGTCATGATCGGTGAGAAACTCGCCCAGGTGGCCCTCTCCTACGGTGCCGACGACCTTGACGGCACCATCATCGAAGAGCGAATTACCCACACGGCAGGGGCAAAATCGGCCAGGGGGCTTTCACGGGATGAGATGGAATCAATGATTCGCTCGGCAGGTTTTGTGCCGGTTGAAAGGGATTCGTTCTATAACCCCGTAAACCAGGCCCGTTAATAAAGGATTAGACCATGGTAAGCGAGAGAATATCCAGGGAAGAGGGGCTGAAACTCTTTTACGAGGCAGACCTTTTAACCCTGGCAAGGGTTGCGGAAAATAAGAGGTTTGAACTCCATCCGGAAAGGATCGTCACCTTTGTCGTTGACCGGAACATCAACTACACAAACATCTGTGTTTCAGGCTGTCGTTTTTGCGCCTTTTACAAGACCCCGGAGAGTAAAGAGGGGTACGTAATCACACTGGCTGACCTCCGGGAGAAGATAGAAGAAACCATGGAGCTTGGCGGGACCCAGATCCTTCTCCAGGGGGGGATGAACCCTGATCTTTCCCTTGATTATTACACGGATCTGTTGAAGTTCATAAAGGATAATTTTGATATCCATGTCCATGGATTCTCCCCGCCGGAAATTTCTTATATTGCTGAAAAGTCCGGTCTCTCAATTGCCGAAACCATTGCCCGACTGAAAGGGGCGGGGCTTGATTCGATTCCCGGCGGCGGAGCCGAAATTTTAAGCGACGAGGTGAGAAAAAAAGTTTCCCCGGGCAAGTGCTCGGCCGACACCTGGATCGAGGTGATGCGCCAGGCGCACCTGTCGGGCATGCGCTCCAGCGCAACCATGATGTTCGGCCACCTTGAAGAGCCCCGCCACATAGTCGAGCACCTCTCAAGGATAAGGGATCTCCAGGACGAGACCGGCGGATTTACAGCCTTTATTCCCTGGACCTTCCAGCCTGATAACACAAAAATCCAGGTGCCGAAGACAGGGTCGGTTCCCTATCTGCGGGTTCTTGCCCTGAGTCGGATTTTTCTTGATAACATCGACAACATCCAGGCCTCCTGGGTGACTCAAGGGGAGAAGATTGCCCAGACAGCCCTTTTTTACGGGGCCAATGACATGGGCAGCACCATGATCGAGGAGAATGTGGTGGCTGCTGCAGGGGTTAATTTCATGCTCCCGGAATCTGAAATTAAAAGACTTATCACAACGGCCGGGTTTGAGGCGAGGAAGCGGGACTGCTTTTATAATCTACTATGAGTTCTTACTTTGAAAAACGTGAAATCATCCATGACCTGAATGACAGCGGTGCTGTTCACAGGGCCGCCTGGGTGGTTGTAAATCCCTGGAATGTCCTTGAGAATGGCTATATCAGGGTGGAAAACAACAGGATTGTCCAGGTGGGGAGAGATTATTCCGGGACCGACGGAATAGATCATGGTTCCGGGGTGCTCATGGCCGGCCTCGTCAATGCCCATGTCCATCTTGAGCTTTCAGCCCTCAGGGGGAGATTGTCCTTTGGTATGGGGTTCAAGGCCTGGGTGGCAGATCTTCTCAAAGAACGTAAAAGGCTTGGCGTCCCGGCCCTTAAAGCTGCTGCCCTGGATGGGATAGACCAGGTCCTGGGATCCGGCACCCTTTGTGTGGGGGAAATATCCACCCTGGGCATTACCCGGGATATGGTGGCTGATTCAGGACTTTCGGGCATCTGGTTCCAGGAGATGGTAGGCTCAGACCAGGTTTTGCCCGACTTTGATTTCGGGTTTCGCCCGGATCAGGGGCTTGGTTTTTCCGTTGCAGGCCATGCTCCCCACACCTGTTCACCTGGTCTTTTAAAAAGGCTTAAACGAGAATCTCTGCTCCACGACCAAGTTTTTTCAATCCATGTGGCTGAATCAAATGATGAGTTTGAATTTATCCAGACGGCCCAAGGGGGTTGGGCCGATTTCCTCGAGGAGCGGGGCATTGATTTTTCCCACTGGCCCCTTCCTGGGGCAAGCCCAGTGACCTATCTTGACAACTTGAACCTGCTTGATTCAAAGACCCTTGCCGTTCATCTCTTAACCGTCGATAAAAAAGACCTTGGTATTCTGATGGAGCGGGGGGTTAAAACCGTTGTCTGCCCCAGGAGCAGCAAAAACCTCCACGCCAGGCTTCCCTGCATCAGGCGGCTCCTTGACCACGGACTCACCCCTGCCCTTGGAACGGACAGCCTCGCCAGCTGTGATTCCCTCAGCATGGCCGACGAGATGGCCTTTGTGGCTCAAAACTATCCTGATATTTCACCCGCCGAGATCCTTGCCATGGCAACCTGTTACGGGGCAAAGGCCCTTGGTGTTGACAACAAAATAGGGACGCTTGAACCGGGGCGATGGGCTAGATTTCTCTTTGTCCCGGTTGAGGCAAATAACCCTGAACAGCTATTGGAAACCCTTACACGTAATGAATAACGATACCCTTGCCATGGGGCGGATGGACTACATCAACGCCTCCCCCGTATACTACGGTCTTAACAACGGGCTGCTGCCCTCCTGGATCACCATGACCGATGGTCCGCCAGCCGTGCTGAACGCCATGATTCTCAAGGGTGATCTTGCCATAAGTCCCATTTCATCTGGATTCTACGGCCGTCACCACAGGGATCTGCTGGTGCTTCCCGATCTTTCCATCTCCTGTGACGGGCCCGTGCTTTCGGTGATCCTCATGGGCAATTACCCCATTGAAGATCTCGACGGCAAAAAGGTCGTGCTTACCGAGGATTCCGCCACCTCAGCCCTTCTTGTACGGCTGCTGTTTGCCGAACACGGGGTTGCCCCGGTTATTGTGACGGGGAGAATGAGAACCCCGGAGGATATCCCAGGCGATGCAGATGCGGTGCTTGTTATAGGCGATGCGGCCCTGACCCAGCCCTGGGATGACTGTTTCCCCCTTCGCATGGATCTTGGAAGTCTCTGGCACAAAAAAACCGGAATGCCCTTTGTGTTTGCCCTCTGGGTGGTGAGAAGAGATTATGCTGAACTTTACCCCGATCGGGTGGCTGAAGCTTTACGTCTGTTTCACCTGTCAAGGCAGCAGGGGTATGAGAATATCGAAGCGGTCATAGACAGGGGTGTTGGCAAGCTGAGGTTACCCCGTTCTTTGATCGAGTGTTATTACCAGGTACTGTTCTGCGATCTTGACCGACCAAAGATCCAGGCCCTGGAGCATTTTTTTGAACGTCTTTACACGGATAAGCTTTTTACTGAACGGGTCAAGGTCGAGCTTTTTCAGCCCTGATTGGCGAACAACGGCAGTTTGCTCGGTTTTATAAAGCCCGCCTGCTCGCCCTTTTTAAAGAAGGTTTCAATGGCAGCCTCACCCTCTTTGCCAAGGCACGATGAAAACTCGTTCACATAGAGGCCGATATGCCGGTCGATCACCCCGTTGTCAAGCTCCTGGGCATGTTCGCTTATGTATTGTCGAGCGGACTCCGGATTGTTTGCGGCATGGTCGATGCTCTGTTTGATAAGGACCTCTATCCTCTTTCCAACAAAGGATCCAAGCGTTCGTTTAACGGCAATGCATCCCAGGGGAATGGGCAGTCCCGTGTGCTCTTCCCACCAGGAGCCAAGGTCTGTAAGGCATTCGAGCCCCAGGCTGCCAAACACAAACCTGCCTTCGTGGATGATCACCCCGAGATCGGATTCAGCCTTGAGAACCGATGGCATCACGGTTTCAAAGGGCATGGCAGTAAGTTCTGCCTCTATTCCCGGAAATCTCTGTTCAAGGAAAAATCTGAACAAAAGGCAGGCAGTGGTGCCCAATCCCGGTACTGCAATCCTGAGCTGCATGCCGGGAACAATCTCTGTGCCGGGTTTTGCCACAACAAGGGGACCGCATCCCCGGCCAAGGGCTGCACCGGTTCTTAAAAGGGCATACTCATCCCTCAGGTTGCCAAGGGCCGCAAACGACAGCTTGGTGACATCAAAGATCCCTTCACCCGCCTTCTGGTTTAGTGTCTCCACATCGGCCAGGGTGATGGTGAAGTCAAGCTCTGGATCTGTTACAATATTTGCCGCAATGGCATGGAAAATATAGGTGTCGTTTGGACAGCTTGAATAGGCAAGGGACAGGGATTTTTTTTGTTTAAATGTTTTCATCTTGTAGTTTCTGAGTTTTCATGCAGGGTAATTTATGAATTGCCCCTGCAGTGTCGGTGCGGTATTGTCATACCCCGTGATCAGACTGATCCACCGGCGGTTATGGTGATCGTTATCATTATCCGTGGATCATGGCAATGGTTTTGATCAAAACCTGCAATTAGAATTGCCGGGTCCTTTTATTGATTCTTGACTTGAAACAGGTATTTTTATATTGATAGTTCTGACAAATGGTTTCAGGCTTGGCCGTTTTTTTGATTTTGTATGAATTTTTTGAATCTTAAATACCATAGGAAAAAACATGGGAAAAAATATTGTAGAGAAGATTGATGATCTCATCCCCATCCGCACGGTGCTCGTGAGCGTATCGGACAAGCAGGGGCTTGAGTTGCTGATCCCGGCCCTTGTTGGGGCCAACCCGAAGATCAAAATTCTTTCCACCGGGGGAACCTATTCCAGGATTCAGGAGATCCTCGGGCAGGATGTTAAGGACCGACTCCGGCAGGTGTCGGATTATACCGGTCAGCCCGAAACCCAGGGCGGGCTCGTGAAGACCCTTGATTTCAGGATCTATCTTGGGCTCCTGACCGAAACTTACAACAATGCCCATCAGGAGGATCTCAAACGCACCTCGTCCATGACCATCGACATGGTTGTGGCCAACCTCTATCCGTTCAAGCAGACCATTGCAAAGGCCGGGGTAACCTGCGAACATGCCCGGGGAAACATCGATATCGGCGGACCCACAATGATCCGGGCTGCGGCCAAGAACTTTATCCGGGTGGCGTCGGTTGTAGATCCAGAATCCTATGCCGGTATTGTAAGCTGCCTTGAACAAAACAAGGGGTGCCTCACCCTTGAAGACCGGTTTAACCTTGCCAGAAGAGCCTTTAAACACACGGCCGATTATGACGCCGCCATATCGGGGTATCTTGAAACCCTGACCATGAACCAGGTCAACGCCTGCTACAGCAGTGAAGGAGAATAACCCATGGCTGAAGATTTGA
>Ga0265295_1005826_pt1 | contig 15393 bp, 11 predicted proteins | sample Munlansysbiofilm_FD_192503 | JGI IMG/M metagenome (GOLD analysis project Ga0265295, IMG submission 192503) | Leachate microbial communities from a municipal landfill in Southern Ontario, Canada - Methane capture system biofilm | ecosystem: Engineered > Solid waste > Landfill > Unclassified ... | reverse complement strand
CGCATGCCCATGCATCTCGGTACGCATCTCGGCGGTTTCATCATCACGCGTGAACCCATCGAGAGCTGGATGCCGCTTCAGTGGGCTGCCAAGGGTGTGGTGGTCTCACAGTACGATAAGGACGATATCGAGGCGCTCGGCCTCGTGAAGATGGACATCCTGGGGCTTCGTACCCACTCGGCGATCAGCGACACGGTGCGGATGGTGCGCGAGCGACTCGGGGATGACGCCGTACCCGAGCCGTTCGAGCTACCGCACGACGACCCGCGCGTGTACGCCACGATCGCTGCCGCTGATACCGTGGGGATGTTCCAGCTCGAATCGAGCGGTCAGCGCAATCTCGCGCTACGTCTCGAGCAACGCGAGTTCGAAGACATCATCGCCGCGATCTCACTCTTCCGTCCCGGCCCACTCGAAGCCGAGATGATCACACCGTTCATCCGCCGTCGGCATGGGCTCGAGCCGGTCACGGTGCCGCATCCTGCGATGGGCGAGGTCCTGCGTTCGAGTTACGGGGTGATCGTCTATCAGGAGCAGGTACTGCAGGTGGCTAAGGCCGTGGCGGGCTTCACGCTCGCCGAGGCCGATAGCCTGCGTCGTGCGATGACCAAAGGTCGCAGCCGTGAGGCGATGGAGGCTGTCAGGCTGCACTTCATAGAGCGCGCGTGTGGTCTGGGTGTGGAGCACCCTGTGGCCGGTGAGGTCTTTCGGCAGCTCGAAGGGTTTGCCGCCTACGGGTTCTGTAAGGCGCACGCGGCGTGCTTCGCGGTGGTCAGCTACGCCACAGCGTGGCTCAAGACATACTACCCGGCCGAGTTTGCGGCGGCCATCCTCAACAACGAGCCGATGGGTTTCTATAGTCCGCGACTCGTGCTCGACGACGTGCGGCGTCACGGTATAGCGGTGCTGCCGCCACACATCGATGTCTCTTCGGCTGAGTTCACCGTAGAGCAGGACGGGGGCGCTGTGCGCGTCGGTCTCGGGGGCCTGCATCATATGACCTTGCGCCTGCTTCAGGTACTGGAAGCTGAGCGAGCGGTGCGTCCCTTCGCCGACCTCGCCGACTTCCTCAAGCGGACACGCGCCGAAGAGTCGGCCACACGGAGCCTCATATGCGTTGGAGCTCTCGATGGTCTCGGGGTGACCGATGTCGGACGTCCGCCGACGCGCGACGAGATGCTCGCGCTGCTGCCGGAACTCAAGGCGGTCATCGCCAAACAGGGTGTGACTGGTGACGACACGCTGCTGATCGCACCTGCATGTGCGCGGGAGCCTGTCGATATCGGTCACGTCTCGGGCTGGACACCCGCGATGAGACTCTCATCGGAGCTCGAGTGTCTCGGGTTGGCGATCACCGCTCATCCGCTCTCACTGGCCCGAGTCGACCTCGAGCGCCGGGGTGTCACCTGGGCGCGCGACCTGCCCGCGTGTGAGGACCGTGCGCGCATCCGGGTGTGCGGCGTGCGGGAGCGTGCGCAGACGCCACGAACCCGGTCAGGCAAGCGGACGTGTTTCCTCACGATGGAGGACCCCACCGGTCTTATCGACGTGGTGGTCTTCGAGGACGCGCTCGACCGTTATGGCAACGTGATCGTGAAGAACCGTGCGTACCTTGTGGAAGGCGTGCTGCAGAACAACAGCGAACGCGGCATCGCCCTCATAGCCGAGAGGATCGAACCGTATACCGTACGGGACGATGAGCAGCAGCGCGTCCGGCTCAGACGAGGGGTCGGCAGCGGCCCTCTCGGGCCGACGCTCGGTGGTCCCGGAGCTGAAGAGGGTGAGGACGGGTGTCAGTCGGCCCGCGCGACGAACTCGGCGATCATCGGCTGACCGGGGAGCGTTCCATCATCGTCGGCGAGCTTGCCTTCGGCATAGGCGAGTGCGCCGGCCGTGCTGCACGCGGCATCGAGGTCCGCCATGTTGGCGATGACGACGATGACGGGAGCGTCTGCGGGCGGTTCTACGCCCGGAGTGCCCTCGACGAGACACCAGCTCGCACCTTCGGCGGCGCGATACTGGATGAGCCCGACGACGCGGACGCGGCCGTCATCAAGGTCGTGGATGCCGATGACGCGGTTCGTCTCGGCCAGCGGCGGGTGGCTGACGATGGTCTCCTCGACGCCGAGGACGTCATCGTCGGTGTCGGTTTCGGGTGCAGCTTCCGAGCAGCCCGTGGCAAGTAGCATGAGTGCAGCAAGCGTCAGGGTGGCGGTGACTCGAAGCAGGTGCATACGTTCTTTGCTCCTGGTCATGCGATCACTCCTTCTCTGGTGGACTTTCGGGCACATCGCTCCCGATGCGGATCGCACCGTCACCAAAGCGAGCACGAACAGCATCGATGCTCTCGATGAGTGCTCGTTGCTGGATATCTCCATTCTCGTTCGTCGTGCCAAAGATGTCGAGTTGGGTCGCACGCTCGCCGAACCCCGAGATGCCGAATCCTAAGAGCCGCAGCCCGGCACCCGGTGTCCACGCGGTCCGCAACAACTCAAGGGCTACCGGTAACAGGTCGGCGCTGAGGTCGGCGGCGAACGCGCACGTGTGCTGTACCGTGCGTGTCGTGAAGTCGGCGTAGCGGAGCTTCACTGTGAGCGTTCTGCCCTGCAGGCCTTTTCGACGTAGCCTGCCCGAGACGTGTTCCACTAGTCTGCGCAGCTCGGCCTCCACTTCCTCGCGTTCACGCACATCTTTGCTGAAGGTGTGTTCGTTGGAGACGGACTTGACCTTGTCCGGGTCGCGGACGGGTCGGTCATCGATACCCTGGGCCCGTTTGGCGAGCTGCGGGCCGAAGGAACCCAGTAGCTGGGTCGCACTTGCATCGTCCAGTGCGGCGAGCTGACCGAGTGTCCGAATGCCAGCGGTCCGGAGGTTCTCCGCCGTAGTAGCGCCAACGCCCGGCAGTGTCCGTACCGGGAGCGGGGCAAGGAAGGCGGCTTCGTCACAGGGTCGGACGATAGTGATGCCGTGTGGCTTGTCGATATCCGAGGCGATCTTCGCGACCGTCTTGCATGTGGCGATCCCCACCGAGCATGACAGACCCACGTCGTCGATGGCTGTCTGGATACGGTGGGCGATCCGTATGGGGTCTTCGACGCGGTGCGGCGTCGGCGTGACATCGAGGTATGCCTCATCGATGGAGACCTGTTGTACCACCGGTGTGATGGAGCGGAAGATATCCTGGATCGCGCCCGAAAGCTCCCTGTAGCGATCGAAGCGGGCGGGTGCCCAGATAGCGTTGGGGCACAGGCGCGTCGCCTGTGCCGACGGCATCGCCGAGCGTACGCCAAAACGGCGGGCCTCATACGAGGCTGCCGCCACAACGCCTCTCCGATCCGCCGAGCCGCCTACGATCACCGGACGACCGCGCCACGCAGGGTTGTCGAGCTGCTCGACGGAGGCGAAGAATGCATCCATGTCCACGTGCAGTATCGCACGGTCGTTCCATGATGGATTATCCATAGGCCGAGTGTAGGTCGGTCGCGATGGGAACGGTAGACTGATCCGAGGAGGTGCGCAGATGATCTTTGGAGCACATGTCGGTATAGCCGGAGGTTACCCCGCAGCGGTGGACTACGCGGTGTCGGTCGGATGCGAGTGCATGCAGGTCTTCGCCAAGAGTCCCCGGCAGTGGAGTGCGAAGTCTCTCGACGTCGCGGTGGCCGAGGCGTTCAGATCCCGCATCGCCGAGGTCGGCATGGGGCCGGTGTTCGTTCATACGGCATATCTCATCAACCTTGGCAGTGATGACGATGCGCTATGGGAGCGGTCGTGGCAAGCACTTGCCGATGAGATCGCACGTGGCGAACTGCTGGGTGCCGTGGGTATCGTCACGCACGTCGGCACGAGGTATAAGAGCGTGCCGGAGAAGACGGCAGCACGCATCGCGAGGGGTGTCGATCTGGCCTGGGCTGCATCGGGGGCCGGGCAGACACGACTGCTCTTGGAGAACACTGCGGCAGCGGGCACGACATACGGCAATGGACCCGATGAACTCGGCTCCATTCTTCATGCGCTCGATGTCGCGGCAGGACATGTGGGTGTGTGTCTGGACACGTGTCACGCTCACGCGGCGGGCTGGGATCTGGCCGATCCCGGGGGCTGGGATCGTCTGCTGGGCGCGTTCGACTCGTGCTGTGGCATGCCGATCGAGGTCATCCATGCGAACGACTCTGCATTCGGCGTCGGAGAGCACAAGGACCGTCATGCGTGGATAGGTGACGGCACCATCGGTCTCGATGGCTTTCGGCGTATGGTGGAAGAGCCGAGGCTGGCTACAGTGCCTGTGATCACGGAGATGCCTGGTGAGACACCCGGGAAGGACTTGGAGAATCTCAGACGACTGAAGTCGTTGCGTGACGCCTGCGTGGGATGTGGAACAGACGCCGCACTGCGAGCATGACGGCTGCGGTGCCGATCTGAGCGTCGCCGTCGACTGCGATCACGAGGGGTGCATGCTGCTGGATGTACGCATCCACAACGGCCATCTCTTCAAGACGCAGAGGCGTCACCGGGGGGTTGGTGGTGGCCCGGCGCAACGCTCGCGACAGAGCTCGCCAGACGCGTGACTCGAGTGCGGCACGGTCCAGTCCGTCGCGCTGGGCACGGATGGTGGTGAAGCGCCAACCATCGATAAGGACTGAAAGCGCGATCGAGTGAGGGTCGCCCTCTACGAGTACCGATACGGATAGAGCTCGCAGGCGTGCAGCCATGGCCAGACCCGCGACCGTTCTGTCGTACGCCCGAAGCGCGTCGCGATAGTACGCGGCGTGCTCGAACTCCTGGTTACGCGCGAGACGATCCTGCATCTGCTGCAGGTAGGAGCGCATCGGATCGGGTGGACCGGTGAGTGCGGTGAGCGCCTCGGCAAGACGTTCGTGGTATCGATCGCTGCCGGCCAGGTACGCGGCGTCGGCAGCACACGTCCCACGTTCGCGGCGGGTGCACCGATGTGTGCGGCATGCATCGATCGTTCGCCTGCAGCGGCGGAGACCATAGATGCGTGATAGAGCGTCGGCGGTCGTCGTGGCGGCCCAGCGGTTAGTGAATGGACCGAAGAGGAGTCCGGACTTGAGTCTTCGGCGGGTGACCTGGATGGTCGGGTAGGGGGATCGGTGATCCACGTGCAGGTAGATCGGTGATCGTAGCGTCGAGGTGCTGTGGTTGTACTCGGGTTGATAGCGGTAGCGGAGGTGCGCCTCAAGGAGCTGTGCATCCAGGCCGGATGCACACTCGATGTACTGGACCGCTTCGGTCACTGCGGCGGGCGAGTCTCCGGCAGCCGAGGCCGCGTAGAAGTGCGATCGGACCTTCGTGCGCAGACTTCGTGCCCGGCCGACATAGATGACTTCCCCGGATAGGCCTCTGAAGAGGTAGACGCCGGGTTCGTCGGAGATGTTGGTGGCTAGTGTGAGTTTGACCGAGAGATCGCTGGCAACGGCGATCCCGCAGAGTCGGGCTGTGTCGCCTGCGGTGGTGATCCCGCGTTCAGCGAGTTCGGGAACCATGCGGATGAGTATCTCGGCGGTCGCGAGGGCATCCGGAAACGCACGGTGGTTAGGAACGGTCGAGACACCGTAGAAGGCGGCGAGTTCCCTAAGGTTGTTGCGTTCGTTCTCAGGGTGGAGGGTCCGTGCGAGGCAGAGGGTGTCGAGCACGGGACGGGGAAACGGTGTCCCACAGATGAGTTCGCACTGGTAGTCGAGGAAGCCGAGATCGAAGCGATGGTTATGAGCGACGAGAACCGCACCGGATGCGAAAGAGATGAATGCTCGCACGACATCCTCGACCGACGGTGCACGGGCGACCATCGCATCGGTGATCCCGGTGAGTCGCTCGATGGCTACAGGGATCGGCTCGGTGGGGCGGGCGAGCATGGAGAGAGTGTCGATGACGACGCCGTGTTCGATCCGCGCGGCCCCGAGTTCGATGATCGATGATGTGCCGGGGTGACAGCCTGTCGTTTCGATGTCTACGGTGACGAACGGCCCCTCGGCGAGTGTTGTAGGCGCGAGCATGCAGCTTCCGTCGTGTCGTTGTATTCCGCGCAATCCTACCACGGGTGTGAGGATTCGACCGCGCGCAGGGTCGCCGCATGTCCTATCATGGATGCGTGCATGCCCTGCTGCGATGCGATCATGCGAGGTGCAAGGATGGCGTTCTTCATTCTGGATAAAGATGTGGCCAGTGGGTCCCTCCGGCTTCCGGTCGACGGAACGTACGGTACACGCGAGGAGGCGTTAGCTGCGCTATCGGCCGCGGTTGCGGCCGGGGAGACCGTCGTGCGTGGCCAGGTGTTCGTGCTCGATCTTGATACCGGACAGCCGGTCCTCATGATGCCGGCGCCGGTTGTGACCGCGGCTCAGCCGCAGGAGCCGGTCGTCGAGACACCTCCCGTCATCGAATCAGAGCCCGAACTCGAGCCAGGACCAGAGCCACAGTCGGAATCCGTGCTCGAACCAGAGCCCGAGGTCAGACCAGAGCCCGTGGTGATCGCGGAGAGCGATGTCGTTGAGTTGGAGGATACGCCTGTCGATGATGGTGACGTCTTTGCTCCTGCGCTCGCCGGAGTGTCCCTTGCCGATGCCCTTAAGCGAGCGACGACCACTCTCGAGGATGAGGGGATCGTCGCGCCCGACTCCATCAGCGCGGAGGAGTCCTCCTTCAGAGACGACTTCATGGAGGAGGTCGAAACTCAGGGCAAGCCCCGGGCTTGTGCCGAGGTGGTGTCTTCCGATAGCACGATCAAGACCCAGATCGCAGAACCCATGAGTGCATTCACGGTGGAGTCGCCCGAGGTTCTCGAAGCACCAGCAGAGTGGCCATGGGCTAACGTGGAAGCCCTGCCGGATTCACTCCTAGTCGAGCCAGAGTTCGAAAACGTACCGAAGCCGGAGTCGGTCGATGTCCCGGCCGCCGGGGACTTCGGGATCTCGGAAACGCTCATCACGTCGGCACCGCCGATAGGTGAGGACGCCTACGTGCCACGACCGGTCATCCTCGGGGACTATATGGACGGTACTCCGGGGGTCATAGCTCCTCCGGCAGCGCCGGCTGGTGATCCGGAGGGTGTGGTGGCCCCGGCTGCTCCCGAGGTTCCCGCGGTCGAGATGGCGTATGAGCCGACGGGCGAGCTGGACCTGGGCTCTTACACCTGTGATGACTGTGTGTACTCCAACACATGTCCTAAGGTCGGAGAGGTAACGCCAGCGGAGTGTGGGACATTCCAGTGGCGATCTTTCTGACCACAATGACTTGGTGGCATGTACGGCCCGTCTACCATATAGTGTAGACGGGCCGTACTTTTGTCGGGAGGGTTCATGGGACGTGACGACCGTTCGACGTATCCGTTCTCTGCGATCGTCGGACAAGAGTCTCTCAAGACCGCACTTCTGATCAATGCTGTCGATCCACGCGTTGGCGGCGTGCTCATCCGGGGCCAGAAGGGGACAGCCAAGTCGACGGCTGTGCGAGGGCTAAGATGGGTGCTTCCTGAGGTGGACGTGGTCGAGGGATGTCGTTTCGGCTGTCATCCGCACGGGCGTGCAGATCTGTGCGATGAGTGTCGCGAGCGTCGCGCTGCGGGTCCGCTTCCGTCGATCAAGCGACGGCCGATGTTGGTCGATCTGCCGGTGTCTGCAACAGAGGATCGGGTCGTGGGTACGATCGATCTCGAGCACGCTCTCAAGCACGGCGAGCGCCGCTTCGAGCCTGGCCTGCTCGCCGATGCGAACCGAGGACTCCTGTATGTCGATGAAGTGAACCTACTCGACGATCATCTCGTCGATACACTGCTGGACTCGGCGGCCATGGGCGTGAACGTGGTCGAACGCGAGGGGGTGCGGTTCCAGCATCCCGCGCGGTTCGTGCTCGTTGGTACGATGAACCCCGAGGAGGGGGAGATCCGCCCGCAGCTGTTGGACCGTTTCGGACTCTGTGTGGATATACAGGGGATCACAGACCCTACTGCGCGCGTGGATATCCTGAAGCGCCGTCGCGCTTTCGAAGACGATCCGGATGGGTTCGGCCGTGCATGGCAGCCCGAACAGCAGGCGTTGCAGGAACGGCTCGGGAGGGCATCCCGGGCCCTGGCCGATGTCGAGCTCGACGACGATCTCCTCTTCCTGATCGCGTCGGTCTGCGCATCGATGGGCGTCGACGGACATCGAGCGGACCTTGTCATGGGACGGGCCGCCGCCGCATATGCCGTGCTCGAAGGGCGTCGTGAAGTGACGGCGGCCGATATCAGGGCGATTGCTCCGATGGTCCTCGCACACCGGATGCGTAAGACACCGTTCGAGGAGCGGTCGTACGATGAGAACCGACTCGAGCAGCTGCTCAGCGCTTCATCGCCAGCAGTGGGACAGAGTGACGTCGATGACCAGCAGTCCCCGGGTGGGATGAGCGATGGACTCGCGGTGCTCGAGGGCGCGCGTGACGAGGGTAGTACTGAGCCCGCCCGTGGAGACCGTGTCTCGGCGGAGCTTGTCGCTGGAATGGACAGTGTGCGACGTTCGCATGGCGGACGTAGGCAGGAGACGGCGACCGACGACCACACCGGCCGATACGTCCGTGCCGAGATCGCGCGTCCGGGCGCGCCGGTGGACCTTGCGTTGGATGCTACGATCCGAGCCGCGGCGCCGTACCAGAGAGGACGCGTGAGTGATCTGGCGGTTGCGATCGAGCCGCAGGACCTTCGTTCGAAGGTACGGAAGCGTCGCGTTGGAGCGTCCATCGTCTTTTGTGTGGACGCGAGCGGATCGATGGGCGCCACCAATCGGATGGAGGCGGCGAAGTCCGCCGTACTCGGGCTGCTGGTCGATGCATACCAGAGGCGTGACCGGGTCGGTCTTGTGGCGTTTCGTGGCGAGTCCGCCGAGGTGGTCTTGCAGCCGACTGCGAGCGTGGAGCTTGCACAGATGAAGCTGCGCACTTTGCCCACGGGTGGGGCGACTCCGATCGCTCACGGGATACTGAAGTCGCTCGACGTGCTTGCCGCAGAGATCCGGCGCGACGACAGTATCGTGCCATGGCTCGTGCTACTGACCGATGGTCGGGCCAACGTCGGTATCGGTGATGGGCTCGGCAGTGATGACGCCCGCAGGGCGGCTGCGCAGCTTCACGGCACCGCGATCCACACCCTGGTGATCGATACCTCCGGACCTGGCGCAGGGATGGCGGCCCGTGAACTTGCTCGAGCGGCCGGTGGCGAGTACGTACGGATCGGTGATGCCAAAGGCGGGGTTGTCGCGGGTGCCGTACGCGAGCGGCTGACCGCGTAGTATCGGGTGTAAAAGCCCCGACCGACGAACCCGTCAGCCCTCTTTCGCTCAGGGAGTACTCCGTGCATCGCGTTCGTGACTTCTTCCACATCCCTGTGGCCGACAACGATTACCACCCCGCTCTGAGGATCGTGCTCGGGGTAGGTATCCCGCTCCTGGTCCTGCTCGCTGCAGATCGAATGGATGTCGCGGTCTTTGCGACGCTCGGGGCGTTCACGGGTGTGTACGGACGAGGTCTTGCGCATCGTGTGCGGTTCTCACAGCAGTGGCGTGCGGGACTGATGATGCTCGCTGCGATCACAGCCGGTCTTGTCGTCTCTGGCCTGGGGTTGGGGTACGGAGCCCTCGTTGCCGGCACAGCGGTCGTGGGCGCTCTGGGGTCGGCGGCAGCACGCCTGAGGCGACTCAAACCTGCGGGATCGCTGTTCTTCGTATTCGGCTTCTCCGTAAGTGCGTTCATGACTCCGCCTGCAGCGTTTGCGGAGGCTGTGGGTATCGCGACGGCGACGGTCGTTTTATCTCTGGTGATCGGAGTGATCGGTTGGGTGGTGCCGGGTCACCGGACGCCATGGGTACGGGTGCGGCCGCCGCAGCTCGATCGTGAAGAGCGTCGGGCGGTGTACGTGGCGGCGCTGCTACATCTTGCGGCGATCTGGACTGCGGGTACGGTCGCAGGGTGGAGCGGGTTCGGCCGCGGCTACTGGGCGATGGTCGCCGCTTCGGTGCCTCTGCAGGGCGCTGTCACCGGCCACGGTGTGAGTCGCGGGATCCACCGCATCATCGGGACTCTGAGCGGCCTCGTCCTGGCCGGTGTGTTGCTGGGACTCGACTTTCAAGGAGTGCAGTTCGCTGCAGTCGTCTTGCTGTTGCAGTTCTTCGTGCAACTCTTCGTGACACGCCACTACGCGCTTGCACAGACGTTTGTCACACCGCTTGCGTTGCTCATGACCGAGGCTGTCCATCCCACGAATCCCTGGTCGCTGATGTCCGAGCGTCTCGTGGAGACGGTGATCGGGGCATCCGTGGGGATCGCGTTCGTGCTGGCGATGGAGTGGCTGCGTCGAGTGCGTGGAGTGGGAGTGGGCCTGTAAGCCGGATTCTGTCGTGTGCGACCATCTATCTGGGACCGTCGTCGCCGACGGCCTCAAGCGGGCGTACCCGAGCGATAGCCGGGCCAGCTGTAGCCGCTCCTATTCGCCCTTGCTCCGGATGGGGTTTACCAAGCCGCCACGTCGCCGTGACGCTGGTGCGCTCTTACCGCACCGTTTCAGCTCTCCTCGGGACTACTCCCGGGGGTCTTCTTTTCTGTGGCACTTTCCATCGCGTCGCCGCGTCCTGCCGTTAGCAGGCATCCTGCCCTGTGGAGTCCGGACTTTCCTCACACCCGAAGGTGCGCGGCCGCCCAGCCCACTCCCGCGATCATTCTAGCAGGGAGTGGGATTCGCTGTCGGGCGAGGTGCCGGAGGCTCAGGCGACGTATCGCAGGGCGATGAGTGCTGCAGTAAGCAGCCCGAGGGCAGCGGCAGCCGTCCAATCGGCCGTTCCAGGGGTCAGGATCTTCACCCGGGTACGACCTTCTTTGCCGTGGTAACAGCGGCTCTCCATGGCCGTTGCCAGGTCCTCGGCATGGCGGAACGCGCTCATGAACAGAGGTGTGAGGACGGGGATGAGCGCACGGCCACGCGCGATGAGGTTGCCCGATTCGAAGTCGGCCCCACGGGCGGTCTGCGCCCGGACGATGCGTTCCTTCTCGATGACGAGTATCGGGATGAACCGCAGCGCGATGCTCATCATCATCGAGAGCTCGTGAGCTGGGACACCGAATCGCTCGAAGGGGGAGAGGAGCCCTTCCATGCCATCGGCCAGGTCGACCGGGGACGTCGTGAAGCCGAGCAGGGCAGTCGAGACGAAGAGCGCCAGAAGCCGGATGGTCATGAACGACGCTGTGGAGAGTCCGCCGGTGGTGAGGGTAAGCGGACCGACGGTCATCAACACATCGCCACTGCGGATGAAGACCAGGTTCACGATGAATGTGAAGACCACGAACACGATCACCGGCCGCAGGCTCGTGATCAGCATGCGGAGTGGGATGCCCGATAAAGCGATCGCACCCGCGAGGAATGCGAGGACGAGGGTCAGGCTCACAGCATCGCGCGCAATGAAGATGACCAGCATGTAGACGACGGCGATCAACATCTTGAAGCGTGGGTCCATGCGGTGCAGCACAGAGTCTGCCTTGTGATACTGCCCGAGCGCCATGTCAGATCACCTTGCCCTGGGCAGGGTGGCCGAGTGCGAGCGCGACGGAGTCGGCAAGCGTCTCGGGGGTGAAGATCGTGTCATCCGGCAGCACTCCGCACTCCGTGAGGCGTGCCGCGAAGCGTGTGGCGTGCGGTACACCGAGTCCGATCTCCCGAAGTTCTGTCGACCGAGAGAAGACCTCTGCGGGTGTCCCGTGTGCGAAGACGCTGCCGTCCCGCAGTACGAGTATCCGTTCGGCGAGTATCGCGATATCGTCCATGTCGTGCGAGATCATGACGATGGTGAGTCCTTGCCGGTGCAGGCGCCCGAGCAGGGCGGCGGTCTCGGTCCGGCCTACGGGGTCGAGGCCTGCCATCGGCTCATCGAGGATCAGGATCGAAGGCTCGGCGGCGAGGACACCGGCGATAGCGACGCGCCGCATCTGGCCGCCGGAGAGTTCGAAAGGACTCCGATGGCCACAGGTGCATATGTCGAGATCCACACGCGCCAGCGCCTCGGTCACGCGCCGTTCGATATCGTGCTGCTCGATCCCGAGCGCACGTGGACCGAAGCCGACGTCGTCGGCGACGGTATCGGCAAAGAGCTGGTGTTCGGGATACTGGAACACCATGCCGATTCGGTGGCGGAGCATCTTGCGCGATGAACGATCCGCAAGGTCTCTGCCATCCACCATCACGCGGCCCGTCACGGGTTGTATCAATCCGCCCATGAGCTGGACGAGGGTGGACTTCCCGCTGCCGGTGTGTCCTATGACGCCGAGGAACTCGCCGTCAGGAACCTGGAGTGAGACGTCGAGCAGGGCGGGATCGGTATCATCGGGCTCACTGTAACGGTACGTCACATGCTCGAGTAGGATCGGCATATCGCCTCCTCGAGGACGTCTTCGTCCAGTGTCACAGGAACATTCACGCCCCGGGCGCGGAGTGCATCGGCGAGGGACGCGGCGAATGGTATGTCGAGTCCGAGCGAGTGTAGAAGTCCTGTCTGCGTGAGCACCTCGCGTGTGAGGCCGTCGCGGGCGATAGATCCACGGTCCATGACGATCACACGGTCAGCGCGGAGCGCTTCTTCCATGTGTTGGGTGATGACGATGACCGTCATCCCTGCCTGATGCAGTTCGCGCGAGACCCGGCGGATGCCGCGGCGTCCGCGTGGATCGAGCATTGCGCCAGGCTCGTCGAGTAGGAGGATCGCGGGACGCATGGCGAGGATTCCGGCGATTGCCACGCGCTGCCGTTCGCCCCCGGAAAGCCGAGCGACCTCGTCCTCGGCCGCTGCTGCAAGACCGACGGTGGCAAGTGAGTCGTCCACGCGCACGACGATCTCAGCAGCCGGGACGCCGAGATTCTCCGGGCCGAACGCGACGTCGTCACGAACGATCGATGCGACCATCTGATCGTCCGGATTCTGGAAGACGAGACCCGCATGGGCGCGGAGCGCATAGGTGTTGGCAGGGTCTGCCGTGTCTAGCCCGGCGACGGTGACGGTCCCGGAGTCGGGGACATGCAGTGCGTTGATGTGTCGAGCAAGGGTCGACTTCCCGCTGCCGTTGGCGCCGATGATCGCGACATGCTCACCGGGCATGATGTCGAGTGTGATCGCCGAGAGCGCATCGGGGTCGTCCGGATGATACCTGAAGTTGACGTCGCGGAACGATACGGCCGGCGTCGTCACAGGTATCCGTTCGGATGAGGTGCTCATGGCTAGTGAGTACCGTTCACGGCCGTGTCGCACAACGGCCGCTTGCGTACAGGCTTGATCATGCGCGAGATGCTCTTGTACACGAGAAGGGTGATGACGCTGTTGAGGACTGCCTTGATCGCGTTGAAAGGAAGCAGGGCGGGAAGGATGAGTCCTGCGATCACCTCGACCGGCATGCCGGTGTAGATAGGCGTCACCACGAGGTTAGCGAGTAGGTTCACGATGACCATCACCACCGAGGCGACAGCAAGGCCGATGACGGCGCTCTTGTGGGTCTTACGGCGGCGATAGATGAGTCCTGCGGGTACGCCCATGGCTACCATCGAGATGATGTTCATGACGACGCCCCAGACACCTGCCGAGCTCCAGTGGAGGAGCGCGATCAGCGTGCCGATCACCACGCCTGCAAGAGGGCCGTACACGAAAGTGCCGATGAGCATGGCGACCGATGAGGGGTCGTACTTCAGGAAGTCGACACCCGGGATGATCGGGATGTCGATAAAGCTGATGAGGGTGCCGAGGGCGACGAGTATCGCCATCGTGACCATCTGCCGGGTCTCCCAGCGGTTGGTATTGACATGGACCGGACCGTGCGTCGTCTCTGCGCTCATGTGGCACATCCCATCTGCATCGGGGCGGGCACACAAAGAGCCCGCCATCTGACATCTGCGGGCTCAAGCGCATCCAACTACCGTGATGTGCTCTGTTCTTTCATCCGGACTATGACCGTCGGTCCCGGGATCTCACCGGGTCTGCCGCACCCGAAGGATTGGCTCGCGGACTCATGGCTTGCGCCAAACACCGCCGGTGGGGATTCGCACCCCGCCCTGAACAGACTTCGATCGTACTGTAATGCCGACACGGCGCTACGTAAAGCGCGGTGTCGGCATCCGGTGTTTCCGATATGGAAGGGGGAAGAGGCTAGGAGGACTTCGCCTGTAGCCGTGCCCAGGCGTCTTTGAGAGTGAGCGTGCGGTTGAAGACCGGTGCACCGGGTACCGAGTCGGGGTCTGGACAGAAGTAGCCGAGCCGTTCGAACTGGACCGTGGTGCCGATAGGCGCATCTGCCAGCGCGGGCTCTACGAGCGCCGATGTGATGATGGTCTCCGAGTCCGGGTTCAGGTCCTCGAAGAGGTCCCGTCCCTCGGAGCCCGGGAACGGGTTCGTGAAGAGATGTCCGTAGAGACGTACCTCAGCAGGCACTGCGTGTGCGGCAGACACCCAGTGGAGGGTGGCTTTCACTTTACGACCGTCGGGCGCACTGCCGCCGCGCGTCCGGGGGTCGTACGTACAGCGCAGCTCCGCGATACGACCATCGGTGTCTTTGACCACGTCCGTACAGGTGATGAAGTACGCGGAGCGCAGGCGGACCTCCCGACCCGGAGCGAGCCGGAAGAACTTCTTGGGTGGATCCTCCATGAAGTCATCGCGCTCGATCCACAGCTCCCGCGAAAATGGAACCATACGGGTGCCAGCATCCGGATCCTCCGGGCTGTTGGCGACCTCGAGGTGCTCGACTTCGCCCTCGGGAAAGTTGTCGATGACGACCTTGATGGGGTCGAGGACGGCCATACGGCGCAGTGTCGTGCGATTGAGGACGTTGCGCACGGCATGCTCGAGCATCTCGATCTCGACGACACTGTCGGCGCGAGCGACCCCGATCATCCCTGCGAAGTCACGGAGGCCCTCGGCGGGAAAGCCTCGGCGCTTGATACCCGAGAGCGTGGGCATACGCGGGTCGTCCCAGCCCCGGACGTACTCCTCTTTGACAAGCTTGAGGAGCACCCGCTTGGAGAGGACGGTATGCGTGAGGTTGAGACGCGCGAACTCGTACTGGTGGGGGGTCGAAGGAACGGGAAGATTCTTGATGAACCAGTCGTAGAGCGGGCGGTGGTCCTGGAACTCCAGTGTGCAGACCGAGTGGGTGACGCCCTCGATCGCATCGGACTGTCCGTGCGCGAAGTCGTACGACGGGTAGATACACCACGCGTCGCCCGTGCGGGGGTGGGTGGCGTGCAGGATGCGGTAGATGATCGGGTCCCGGAAGTTGATGTTGCCGGAGGTCATATCGATCTTCGCACGTAGGACCCGCGAGCCGTCGGGGAACTCTCCTGCGCGCATGCGCCGGAAGAGGTCGAGGTTCTCCTCG
>Ga0265295_1005825_pt1 | contig 15394 bp, 15 predicted proteins | sample Munlansysbiofilm_FD_192503 | JGI IMG/M metagenome (GOLD analysis project Ga0265295, IMG submission 192503) | Leachate microbial communities from a municipal landfill in Southern Ontario, Canada - Methane capture system biofilm | ecosystem: Engineered > Solid waste > Landfill > Unclassified ... | reverse complement strand
ACGTTTCATTATTGCTTTTATAGCTATTGTCTCTCTTGCTTCATGCAAGTTTCCCTATTCTTTTACGGGTGCAGATATTCCTGTTGAAGCCAAAACTTTCTCCGTCAAATATTTTCAAAACAACGCATCACTAGTACAACCAATTCTTAGTCAGAAGCTTACCGAAAAACTGCGCGATAAAATGCTTCAGCAAACCAGTTTGTCAATCATCAATTCGGCGGGTGATGTTGCCTTTGAAGGAGAAATCACAAATTACACACTTCAGCCAGTAGCGATACAAGGCAATGAAACAGCCCAGCTTACGCAGCTTACGGTTACAATTAATGTCCGATTTTTCAACAAGTTTTATCCCGAAAAAAATTACGAATCAAATTTTACCAGATACCAACAATTTGCCTCATCACAGAGTCTTACAAGCATAGAGGATCAACTCCTTGAGCAGATTGTAGAAGAGCTTGTGGATGATATTTTCAACAAAGCACTGGTAAACTGGTAATGAAAAAATTTATGAATCATGAGTAAGGAACTATTTCATTCAGCGCTCACTAACAAAGGCACAATCAGCAATCAGGATGCTGAAATCATCGAAGGACTCAGGCAAAAATTCCCTTGGTCTCCACATCTGAATATGATGGCAGTAAAAATAAGTAAACAGAATCGAAGTCAGGAATATGAAAACGATTTATCACGCACTTCATTCATTGTTTATAACAGAGTCAAGCTCTACGATTACCTTCATGAATTAGAAAGCACTCCTCTAATTGATATTCCAACTATTGCTGATACATCTGAAACAACAGATGCTGAAGAAGTGATTTTTCAAAAAACGAATTGTCCTGAGGAATCACAGCCATCAGAACCAGATTCACCAGCAACACAAGAAGACCTCCTGAAAATCATTCAAGAAAGGCTCAACGAGCTTAAACAAGAACAACCTGAACAAACAGAAATATTGCATTCAGATGAAAAAAAGGCAGACATGACTGACCCCATTGCAAGATTTATTGAAGAAGGACCAAGAATCAAAATTGACAAAAATTATGGGAATGATTCTGACATGTCAGCTGAAAGCACTATCGACGAGCATGAGATTGTGACTGAAACACTTGCAACTATTTATGCGGAACAAGGGAGTAAAGCCAAAGCAGTTGAAATTTATAATCATTTAATTTTGAAATATCCAGAAAAAAGCAGTTACTTTGCAACCCAAATTGAGCTTTTAGAAACCCAGGAATAAAATATTTAAACCTAAGCATTATGATTACATACGTTTTTATATCAGTATTAATTTTGATTACCTGTATCCTTCTTGCATTAATCGTTCTTGTACAGAATTCAAAAGGCGGAGGATTAGCCTCCAATTTTCAGTCATCTAACCAGGTGATGGGAGTGAGAAAAACCGCTGACTTTCTAGAAAAAGCCACATGGACATTAGCAATTGTTCTTCTTGCCTTCAGTCTGTTGTCTGTGTTTATTATCCCCCGCGGTAGCGAAGTACAGAAGAGTGAAGTAACCAAATACATTGAAGACGGAGGTCCTGTTCCTTATCAGCCAGCTCCCGAACAAGAATAAACACACGCCTAGGCGTTGTCAAAATGTCAGTTTGATTTCAAACTGACATTTTTATTTATAAGCACATAAAAAGAATTTCAATCCACTAATAACACTAGGTATCACAGGTGTTTTTCCCAAATAACATCAAAAAGATAGTCTGACAAAACTTCTGAGTATATGCCCATAAAACCACTTGGCACAAATTTCGATAACGGGCGCCCGAAATCATCACTTGAAAACCAAAGTAAAACATTAAATATATAACTATTATGGCAAACGTAAACATCAAACCTTTAGCAGACCGCGTTTTGATTGAACCTTCTCCAGCAGAAGAGAAAACTGCAGGCGGAATAATCATCCCTGACACAGCAAAAGAAAAACCACAAAGAGGCATTGTAGTAGCCGCAGGTCCAGGCAAAAAGGACGAACCTGTAACATTAAAGCCAGGCGATCTCGTTTTATACGGAAAATATGCAGGAACAGAAATCACCGTTGACAACAAGGATTATCTTATTATGCGTGAATCTGATATTCTGGCAATTTTATAAAAAAAATGAATTACAAAAAACTAAAAAACATAAAGAATTATGGCAAAACAGATAACTTATAATCTTGAAGCTCGCAATGCTCTCAAAGAAGGTGTTGATGCATTGGCAAATGCTGTTAAAATCACGCTTGGACCCAGAGGTCGCAATGTGATCCTTGAAAAATCATTCGGCGGACCTACAATTACTAAAGACGGTGTCACCGTTGCAAAAGAAATCGAACTGAAAGACAGAGAACAAAATCTTGGTGCTCAATTGGTGAAAGAAGTAGCCAGCAAAACCAATGATGTTGCTGGTGACGGAACAACAACTGCAACCGTTCTTGCTCAGGCAATCATTACTGCAGGTTTAAAAAATGTCACTGCAGGAGCAAATCCTATGGATCTTAAACGTGGAATTGATAAAGCCGTGGTTGCAGTAGTTGCTTCACTTAAGGCCATGTCCAAAGAAGTTGGTGACAGCACAGAAAAAATTGAACAAGTTGCCACTATTTCAGCAAACAATGAGCCTATAATTGGCAAAGTGATTGCCGAAGCAATGCAGAAAGTAAAAAAAGAAGGTGTTATCACTATTGAAGAAGCCAAAGGCACTGAAACCACCGTTGACATCGTTGAAGGAATGCAGTTTGATCGCGGATATATTTCTCCGTATTTTGTTACCGACACTGAAAAAATGTTAACAGTATATGAGACTCCTTATATTCTGATTTATGACAAGAAGATTTCAACAATGAAAGACCTTCTTCCTGTACTTGAAAAAGTTGTTCAAACTGGAAAACCCTTACTCATTATATCAGAAGATGTTGAAAGCGAAGCACTTGCTACTCTCGTGGTCAATAAACTTCGTGGTTCACTGAAGATTGTTGCTGTAAAAGCACCAGGTTTTGGAGACAGAAGAAAAGAAATGCTTGAAGACATTGCAATCCTTACTGGCGGACAGGTTATTTCAGAAGAAAAAGGATTTAAACTGGAAGATGCAGACTTAACTTATCTTGGACAGGCTGACAAAATAACAGTAGATAAAGAAAACACTACTATTATCAGTGGTCGTGGTGCAAAAGAAAGCATTCAGGGACGTATCAATCAGATTAAAGCACAAATTGAAGCAACAAAATCAGATTATGACCGTGAAAAACTTCAAGAACGTCTAGCCAAATTGGCTGGTGGTGTTGCAGTAATCCATGTAGGTGCTGCTAGCGAAGTTGAAATGAAAGAAAAGAAAGACCGCTTTGACGATGCATTGCATGCAACTCGTGCTGCTGTTGAAGAAGGTATTGTCCCGGGAGGTGGAGTAGCTTACATCCGTGCACTGGAATCTCTTGGCAAGTTAAAACCCATTAACAATGACGAAAAAGTTGGAATGGAAATCATCCGCCGCGCGCTGGAAGAACCCTTAAGACAAATCGTTCAGAATGCTGGCCTTGAAGGAGCAGTAGTTGTTCAGAAAGTACGTGAAGGCAAAGGCGATTTCGGATTCAATGCTACCACCGAAAAATATGAAAACCTCTACGAAAGTGGAGTTATCGACCCAACCAAGGTTACCCGAGTTGCTCTTGAAAATGCTGCTTCAGTAGCAGGAATGTTGCTGACAACAGAATGTGTAATTTCAGACATCAAGGAAGACAAACCAATGATGCCTCCTATGCCTGGTGGCATGGGTGGAATGGGCGGAATGGATTACTAAAAATCACATATTCTCATTTATTAAAGAAAAGGCTGGAACATTCCGGCCTTTTTTTATTATTTTTGCATGAATCATTTCTTGTTATGAAAAAAGTCTACCCTCTTCTGAAAAACAAATACCTACTTGTGGGTGCTTTTTTTGTGGGCTGGATGATTTTTTTTGACACAAACAGTTGTATATCAATCTCAAAGCACAGAAAAGAGCTGAAAGAAATCAGAAAAGAAAGAGATTATTATACCGAAGGAATTAAAAAAAACAAAGAACTTCTCAATCTGTACAAAACCGACAGAAAAGCCCTTGAAAAACTTGCGCGGGAAAAATACCTCATGAAAAAAGACAATGAAGATGTGTATCTTGTTGTTTATGAGGAGTAGTATACACATCGAAGCATATTGGATTAGTCTCTCTAATAAGTATTCTTGTTATTCTAGATAAAAAAAGAGTATTTTTACACTTGATTTTTATTCTTTTTGTAATCACCTCTAACAAATTAAAAAGACTTATGAAAAAAAACTACAAATTAAAAATTTTTATTGCACTGATTATTTCCGTAAATATATCATTTGCACAAGTAAATGTTGTGGCTGACTCAAGTTTTGAGGCAGGCACTCCTAATACAGCATGGGCTGAAGCATCTTTAAATTTTGGTACTCCACTTTGTGATGCAACAGAATGTGGAAATTGCGGTGGCCCTTGTTTTGCTAGAACTGGTGCGTGGTATGCCTGGTTTGGAGGAATTACAGCAATCGAAACAGCAAGCCTTACCCAATCTGTTATTATTCCTGCCGGAAATGCAGCAAATTTGTCTTTTTGGTTTAAACTTGCTATAGTCGGAACAGACCCTAACGACTCTATTACAGTTCAATTAGATGGCAACTCACTTTGGACTGCTAAAAACGCTGATGCAACTACTTACGCTGAATATACAGAAGTTGTAATCTCCATTGATGCCTACGCAGATGGAGCGGCCCATAGTTTATCATTTTCATCTTCTCTTCACGGCGTTTCTCTATCAAATTTCTTAGTGGATGACGTCTCTATTATTACAGAAACTGCTACAGGGGTTCATTCTAATTATTTAGTAGAAGGAATATCTGTTTATCCTAATCCTGCTGTGGACAAACTTAATATCGTAATCAATGCTCCTTTAGCAAGCGATTATGAAATTATATTGTATAATATGTTGGGGCAAAAAATATATTCTTCGATTGAACTTGATTTGCAAAATGGAAAAATAGAAATTCCAACTTCAAATCTTGTTAAAGGAACATATCAGTTACTTATAAGGAATGAGCTTGAAACAACAGTGCAAAAAATCATTATTGAATAAGGTTCTAACAAAAGATTAAATCAATAACCAAGGCAAGTCTTAGCAGATTTGCCTTTTTTTAACAAAAAAACAAAAATATTGTATCTTTGTTTTCACATCATTAATTATTCCCCATGAACCGTTTGTCTCTTTTCTTTCTTTTTTCTCTTCTAATTGCAAATGTCATTAATGCTCAAGAATGGTCATTGGTTACGCCAATTAAAAACACATCCGAACTGAGGGGTGTTTATATGGCGACAAATGACACTGGTTTTGTGTTAGATAAAATGGAACAACGAATACTCAAAACCTATGATGGCGGGCACAGTTGGGAAAGAATGTCGTTTTATTTATCATCTCAACCTTATGATTTATGGATGTGGGATGCCAACAATGGCATTATATCTGCAGCATCAGGTCGTTTTTATAAAACAACAGATGGCTTTCAAACTTATACCACAATTATCAGCGGCTCAACCAAGATGTTCAGTTTGTATTTTGTGGATGCTGATACTGGATATGCTGCTGGGGATAACGGAGTGATAATGAAAACTACGAATGCAGGTTCTGCTTGGAGTCCACTTACAACAGGAATTACAGATCTACTTTTTAACGTGTATTTCGTGGATGACACAACAGGTTTTGCATGTGGAAACTCCGGTCGAATAATAAAAACCATTGATGCTGGTAATTCTTGGACTACATTAACAACTGACACAACTACTCGTTTTTACGATATTTATTTTAGTGATACAAATAATGGAATTGCCGTTGGTGCATTTGGATTATACATGAAAACTTTTGATGGAGGTGCAAATTGGACTAGTCCTACAAACCCTACTAATAAAAACATTTTTAATCTTTGTTCCTCTGCTGGTGTACTTATGGCGTTATGTGCCGATGGAGTTATGCTACGATCTACAAACAATGGAGACTCTTGGACAAATGTTTCAGCAGGGACTAAAGATCATTATGTTGCACACATTAATAATAATGGTGTCGGCATATCAGGAGGTAAAGAAGCGGTTTATAAAACCACCAACTATGGAGCTAACTGGACTTTATTAAAAGATGGCGCACCCCATAGCCTACTTTCAAAAGTTAGTTTTGCTGATGATCATCATGGTATAGCCGTTGGATATAAGGAGACTGGAGGGCTTAGAAATGCAATTATTAGAACATCAGATGGTGGCAATACATGGATCACAGAACTTAGTAATACAGCATCAAATGCTGGACTTTTAGGATGCCATTTGCTAGCAAATGGAGAAGGAGCTATTGGAGGAAGTGGTGGCCAAAATGCACATACAAACAACTACGGTGACGATTTTACGTATGGTTCAAATAAACCATCTGTAGCAATAAGAGCCGTTTGGGCTTTTAGTGAAACAAAATATCTTGTGGGTGGAGGTTATATCAATTCGGGCATTTACTTAACCACCAACGGAGGTTCTTCGTGGACTCACACCCCTGGTGGAACAATACAAGACTTTTTCTTTCCTTCTGACTCTGTTGGCTATGCTGTTGGTGATAATGGCACTGTGATGAAAACAATAGACCAAGGAACAAGCTGGACAAGTTTATCTACTGGTCAAACTTCCCATTATTACACAGCCTTTTTTCTCAACGACTCTCTTGGTTATATTGGAGGGAGTAATGGCGGTAGAAAAACTATCGATGGCGGACAAAATTGGACAGCAATACCCTCTATGGGATCCTTTATTCAATCATTAATTTTTTTCACTGTCGATTCAGGATATGCCGTTACGTACGGAGGAAATGTTAGAAAAACCATTGACGGTGGAGCAAACTGGACGACATTTGCAAGCGGGGTTGTTGATCAAGGATTACAAGACGCAGAAGCCGTAAACAATAAGATTATTGCTGTAGGATCAAGGGGTGATGTGTTTATACTCCCACTAAACTGCTTCAATCCCATTGCAACACCCACAATTATCCAAAGTAATGACAGTTTGTTATCATCAGCCTCAACAAATAACCAATGGTATAATTTAACAGGACCAATCAGTGGAGCCAATAACTCCTATTATGTACCAATTACAGATGGAGAATATTATACAATTGTTGAAGACTCTTATGGTTGTTCTTCGGATAGCTCAAACCATATAATCGTTGTTGTGACCTCAATTTCTAATATAAATAATACCATTACGCTTTTCCCCAATCCATCGTCTTCAACATTCTATTTAGAAGGGCTTTATATAAAGGCTATTGAAATTCGAAATATGAATGGACGATTGATTCAACAACAATTCCCAAATGTGGATAATGCAAGTATTGATCTCACGGGAAATCCTAAAGGAATATACTTAATAAAAATTATTGGAGTTGAAAATGTAGTCGTAAAAAAGGTTGTTTTTATTCCATAGCAATATAAACACTACTGCTTATTCCTATTTATATCATATCATTCATCAAAGTGCACTTTTCTCTAAGCTGTGTATAGCTTTTCAGACCCAGAGACTTTTTCAGTGCTTGGATATAAAACATATTGTGTGCATCGCTTCCAGCATAGGAATACATCCCTAGAGAAATAAGTTTTTCAGCCATTTTTTGTGAGTAGCGATCATAGAATCCGGTCAATGAAACTAAATTCAGTTGTAAAAGCACTCCCCTATCATAAAAATCTATGTATGCATCAAAATTATTATGAAAATAGGCATAACGTTCGGGATGAGCCAAAATCACAGAATACCCCTGTGACTGTAGATCAAAAATAACAGTTTTATAATTAAGAGGCGCACAATAATGTGAAAATTCAATAAGCAGATGTTTCTGTGTTCCAAAAGTCATCAAAGGCTCCTTTTCGCTGACCATTTGCATAAAATGATCATCAACAAAATATTCGGCTGCAGCTTCAAGAGTTACATCCAAACCTGCTTGCGCAACTGCTTCTTGCACATGCTGCAATCCATTCAGAATAATAGCGGGTGTGTTTTCATACACTTCGCCACGGATGTGAGGTGTGGTAATAAATCTTCTATAACCAATGCTTGACATTTCTCTAATAAGACTCAGGGCTTCATCCACCGTTTTTACTCCGTCATCAATGCCCGGGATGAAATGAGAATGCATGTCAGTATAGAAATCTGACATAATTTCTTTTTTTTGCTTGCTACCGAAAAGTCCAAAAAGTCCCATTATTTTATTTATTAAAAGCTTCAATTGTCAACCTAAGTCCCTCTTCAATAAGAACAGAAGGTTCATATCCTATTAATTTTCGTGCTTTTTCAATGGAAGCCGAAGACATTAAAACATCACCCTTACGTTCAGGCAGATAATTGGGTTGCATATCCGATCCCATTGTGTCGGCAATCATACGAAACAACTCATTGACTTTGGTGTTTCCTCCAGCCCCAATATTCATGATATTGCCAAAAACTTCAGGATTTTCTGTGAAAGCTGCTTTCATATTTGCTTGAACAATATTTTCCACGTAGGTGAAATCCCTACTTTGTTCACCTTCACCATAAATTATAGGCTGATTGCCATTGTGAAGTGCATCAATAAATAAAGGTATGACTGCAGCATAGGGACCTTCAGGATTTTGGCGCGGGCCAAACACATTGAAATACCTGAGACCCAGCACTTTTAGATCATACAGAGAAGCAAAAACTCCGGCATACAACTCATTCACTTTTTTGCTTACAGCATAGGGAGAAAGTGGCTTTCCAGTAATTTCCTCAACTTTTGGAAAGGTTGAATCATCGCCATAAACCGAAGAAGAAGAAGCATATACAAGACGTGGAACTTTATTCTGCACACATGCCCACAAAATATTCAACTGGGTAGTGACATTGTTTAAATTGGTAACAAGAGGTTGTTCAATGGATCGAGGAACACTGCCAATAGCAGCCTGATGAAACATAATGTCAATGCCTGCACACATATCCATACACACTTGTGGATCAACAAGATCAGCCTTGTGAAACTCAAAATTCTTCAACTCCAGATGGTGACTGATATTTTTCTGAAATCCCGTTGCTAAATTATCGACAACTCTTACGAAACCGGCTCCATGGTTCATGAGATAGTCAACAATATGTGACCCTATAAACCCTGCTCCTCCTGTAACCAAGAAACGCATATCCGATAAACTTCCTGTATGATAATTCATGTTTTTCATTAACGCTGACTGTACATTGTTTTATAATATTCTAAATACTTGCCACTGGTGACGTTATCGAGCCACTGCCGATTGTTGAGGTACCATTCTGCTGTCAATTCGAGACCCTGAATAAAATCAACTTCAGGTTTCCAACCTAGCTCTGATACAATTTTGCCATTGTGTATTGCATATCTAAGATCATGACCTGCTCGATCGGTGACATACGTAATCAGTTCTTCTGATTCACCCTGTTTTCTGCCAAGCTTTGCATCCATAACCTTACATAATTCTCTAATAAGATCAATATTTTTCCATTCGTTATTACCACCGATACAATATGTTTCGCCCCTTTTCCCGTTATGAAAAATCTGGTCAATGGCATTTGCGTGATCAGCTACATAGAGCCAGTCGCGCACATTTTCGCCTTTTCCATATACAGGAAGCGGTTTTTTATGAATAATATTGTTGATCATCAACGGCAAAAGTTTCTCAGGAAACTGATAAGGGCCGTAATTGTTTGAACAGTTGGAAATTACCACTGGTAAATTAAAAGTATGATAATAAGCCCGAACAAAATGATCACTGGATGCTTTTGATGCAGAATACGGACTCCGAGGATCGTAAGGTGTTGTTTCAGTAAAAAGGCCTTCATCACCGAGACTTCCAAAAACCTCATCTGTTGACACATGATAAAACAATTTGCTTCCTATATTTTCCACCCAATGGGTGCGTGCAATATTTAACAAAGTAAAGGTTCCCAGAACATTCGTCTGCACAAATTCCAAAGGATTTGTTATAGATCTATCCACATGCGATTCAGCAGCTAGATGAATCACTGCATCAGGGCGATGTTCTATAAACACGCGATTAAGCAATTCTGAATCAAGAATATCACCTTTCACAAAAGTATAATTGTCTTCATTTTCAACTTCTCTTAGATTTTCCAGGTTTCCAGCGTATGTCAGTTTGTCCAAATTAATAATATGATAATCAGGATATTTCTTCACAAAATGCTGAACAAGAATAGACCCGATAAATCCGGCACCACCTGTAATCAGTATGCGCTTTTTGAAATTTTTCATAGTTCTTTTTTTAATACTGTGTTCCTATAATAATTTTCCCATTTCCATGAATCTGCCAGCATCTCTTCAAGAGAGCGGGCTGTCTTCCATCCAAGGACAGTGTTAGCTTTTGAAGGATCTGCCCAAATTTGCTCAATATCTCCCGGACGTCGATCGATGATTTGATGCGGAACATCAACTCCTGTAACCTTATGAAATGCATTTACAATTTCAAGCACACTGTATCCCTTGCCTGTACCTAAGTTAAACACCTCATAATCTGATTCGTTCTTCTTGTTTTCAATTCTCTCAAGAGCAGCAAGATGAGCGTCGGCGAGATCAAGCACATGGATATAATCTCTAATGGCAGTTCCATCAGGGGTATTATAATTTCCTCCATAAATATTCAGATGCTCTCTGATACCAAATGCAGTTTGAGTAATATACGGCAGGAGATTATTGGGGATTCCTGTGGGGAGTTCTCCAATTTTTCCAGAAGGATGCGCACCAATGGGATTGAAATAACGAAGAGAGATGGTTTTCAAATCCTTATAGCACGAAGAAAAATCTTTTATTATTTCCTCTGAAATTCTCTTGGTGTTCCCATATGGAGACCATTGCTGTTGAACAGGCGAAGACTCATTGACTGGTAATTTGTCAGGCTGTCCATACACTGTGCATGAAGAAGAGAACACAAAAGATTTTACATTATATCGTTGAGCAGCATTGAGCACATTAATCAGAGCGGTGAGGTTATTATGATAATACTTGAGCGGCTGCGAAACAGACTCCCCAACAGCCTTATAGGCGGCAAAATGAATAATTCCTTGTATATCTGGATGTTCTTTAAAGAGATTATCGACAGCCTGCTGATCGCAAAGTTCAACCTTAACAAATAAAGGTTTTGTTCCTGTAATCTGTTCAATTCTATCATTAACATCTTCAAAACTATTAGAAAGATTATCTGCACTGATGACCATATAGCCCTGCTCCATTAATCGGCAGACTGTATGAGAACCGATATACCCGGTTCCTCCAGTGACAAGAATCTTCCCATTCTGCATTACAAACTCCAATATGTCAGATTATTAATTTTGTTTCTATAAACACCTTTGATATCAAACAAAATCCCCTTATCATCACCTTTCATCACACTTTTAATTTTGGCTTCATCCCATTCCATAAACTGCTCATGCATCACAGCTACGACCACAGCATCATAGTCATTGGCAGGATTTTCGATAATGGGAAATCCATATTCCTTCATTACTTCTTCAGAATTGGCATTGGGATCATACACATCCACCTGCACTCCATAAGTTTGCAATTCTCTTACAACATCAGCTACTTTTGAGTTTCGGATATCGGAAACATTTTCTTTAAAAGTAACTCCCATCACCAGCACCTTGCTTTGCAGAATGTTTTTTCCTGTAGTAATAAGTTTTTTTACTAATTGTTTAGCCACATAAAACCCCATAGAATCATTCACAAAACGTCCTGATTTAATAACCTGAGGATGATATCTGTATTCCAAAGCTTTAAAAGCAAGATAATAAGGGTCAACTCCAATACAATGTCCGCCCACGAGACCCGGCTGGAATTTCAAAAAATTCCATTTGGTGCCTGCAGCCTCAAGAACATCAGCAGTGTTTATTCCCATCCGATTAAATATGATTGAAAGTTCATTCATCAACGCAATGTTTACATCTCTTTGGGTGTTTTCAATAATCTTTGCCGCTTCAGCAACTTTTATTGATGGAGCACGGTGAACACCTTTCTCAATAACCAATTCATATACCTTAGCCACTGTTTCCAAAGTTTCCTCATCACAACCTGCAACAATTTTAACTGTATTTTCAAGTGTGTGAACCTTATCGCCCGGATTGATTCTTTCAGGAGAATATCCCACTTTGAAATCTCGAGGATACGAAAGTCCTGAAAACTTCTCTAGCACAGGAACACAATCTTCCTCAGTGGCTCCTGGATAAACGGTTGACTCATACACAACGATATCACCTTTTTTCAAAATCTGCCCAAGTGTTTCTGAAGCTCTAATCAGTGGAGTCAGGTCAGGTAAATTATGTTTATTGATGGGGGTGGGAACGGCAACTATGTGAAAGCAAGCCTTTTTAAGATCCTCAGGAAAAATCGTGAATTCAATATCACGATCCTGAAATCCGGATGAAGGAATTTCATTACTAGGATCAACATGATCTTTCATCATGGCCACTCTGGCTGCATTGATATCAAATCCTACAACTGATGCCTTTTTTGCTAGGCCCAAAGCAAGAGGCAAGCCTACATAGCCTAATCCTATGACTGATATTTTTGTCTGTTTGTTGATAATTCTTGAATACATGATTAAATAAAATTACATGATAAGTTTCTGAATATAAGGATGATAATCGCCACGAGGCTTGATAATTTCGGCATTTCTGATTTTATAAGCCACAGCAACAGCTTTCATGGTTTCTCCTACTCTGAATCCCTTGCCTGAAAGAATTTCTTTGTAACTGACAGTATGAAGATCAGTAAATCCGTCTGAAAATTCTATTTCTTCGTTTTCAATCTTAATTGAACGATAGGTACGTTTTCCTTCCTTTTTCTGCTGTTCGGGCACATCATCAGCATCAACACTAAGAAACCATCTGACTCGTGCATTTTCCAGTTCCATAAATCCTGCTGCTCTTTTCGAATCGGTCAGATGCACTTCACAGGTTTGCATTTCACCAAAAATCCACACAAGTATATCAAAAAAATGTATCCCGATATTAGTGGCAATTCCACCTGATTTGGTAATATCTCCCTTCCATGAAAAATTATACCAATTTCCCCTACCAGTGATGTATGTAAGGTCAATATCATGTTTTTTGTCGGATTTTTGGGAATCTATGGTCTTTTTCAGATCAATAATTGATTTGTGAAGTCTGAGTTGCAATATGGAATAAATGTTTTTTCCTGTTTCCCTTTCCAATTCTGCCAGAGCTTCAATATTCCAGGGATTCAAAACCATCGGTTTTTCACAAATTGCATGAGCCTGATTTCTAATTGCAAGCCTGACATGAGCATCATGCAAAAAATTGGGAGAGCAAATGCTCACATAATCCACTTTCTTTCCGGGAATCCGTCTAAGTTTATCCAAATGTCTATCAAACCGTTCAGATTCAATAAAAAAATCAGCATCGGGGAAATAAGAATCAATAATTCCAACACTATCATTTTTATCCAAGGCTGCCACCAGAACGTTTCCAGTTTCTTTGATGGCTTTCATATGTCTGGGAGCAATATAGCCCGCTGCTCCTATGAGTGCAAAATTCATAATTTTTCTACTTTATTATCTTTAATATGATACTTTTGTCCGCCTTCAGGACACACAGCAATCCCGTTTTCATCAAAATCAAGTCTTTGTCCGTACTCGCTCATCCAACCGATATGTCGTCCTGGATTCCCAACAACCAGTGAATAATCAGCCACACTTTTGGTTACAACGGCCCCTGCTCCAATAAAGGAATATCTCCCCAAGGTAATACCACAAACAATGGTCGCATTGGCACCAATACTTGTTCCCTTTTTAACCAAAGTTTGCATATACTCACTCTTTCTAACAATGGAGCTACGAGGATTGATCACATTGGTAAACACCATTGAGGGACCCAAAAACACATCATCTTCACAAACTACTCCAGTGTAAATCGACACATTATTCTGTACTTTCACATTATTTCCGAGCACCACCTCTGGAGATACAACAACATTTTGTCCGATATTACAATTTTGTCCGATAACACAATCAGGCATAATATGAGTAAAGTGCCAAATTTTTGTGCCACTACCAATTTTACATCCAGCATCTATCACAGCTGTTTCGTGAGCGAAGTAACTTTTTTCTTCCATTAATTTATTTTAAAAATTCAAGAATGGCACTGCAAATATAATCAAGTTGTTCGTTCGAAAGCTCTGTATGCATAGGTAATGAAAAAACTGTGCGCGAAAGCTCCTCTGTCACAGGCAAATCGCCTTCTTTGTATCCGTGATGCACGTATGCTTTTTGAAGATGAAGGGGCACAGGATAATAAATCATTGCAGGAATCTGCTTATCAGCCAAATATTTAATCAGCTCATCTCTGTTAAAACCATCAGCAATAAGTGTATATTGATGAAACACGTGAGTAGTAAACGGTGAGCTAACTGGAGTTTTAATTTGGGGATGTGCTTGGAGTCTTTCAGAATAATACGCTGCTGCTTTGCTGCGTGCACTAGCATATTCATCAAGGTGCTTCAGTTTCACATCAAGAATAGCCGCCTGAATACTATCAAGACGAGAATTGACCCCTACCATATCGTGATAATACCTAACCGCCATTCCATGATTCACAATATGTTTCAGGTCTGCTGCCAATTTATCATCATTTGTAAAAATTGCACCGCCATCTCCATAAGCACCTAGGTTTTTTGAAGGGAAGAATGAAGTGCAACCGATATGACCAATCGTTCCAGCCTTTTTTATGCTGCCGTCAGAAAACTTCATGTCGGCACCAATAGCCTGACAAGCATCCTCAACCACATACAAATTATTCTCTGAAGCAATCTTCATGAGAGTTTCCATATCCACACATTGTCCAAAAAGGTGAACCGGCAAAATCACTTTTGTTCTGGGGTTAATTGCTTTTCTCAGTTCATCCATGTCCATGTTAAAGGTCCGAGGATCAACATCCACCATCACAGGCTTGAGTTTCAGCAACTCAATTACCTCAACAGTTGCCACAAAAGTAAAAGCTGTGGTAATCACCTCATCACCGGGACTAAGATTCAGTGACATCAGAGCAATCTGAAGAGCATCAGTTCCATTGGCACAGGGAATCACATATTTGCAGCCTAGATACGATTCAAGATTTTTCTGAAACTGCTGAACGGCAGGTCCATTAATAAATGTGGTAGAATCAATAACTTCCATAATGCCCACGTCAACCTCAGCTTTAATTTTCAGGTATTGCTGACGAAGATCAACCATTTTAATAACTTCCATAAGTATTGTAAGTGATGAATTAGCCACAAAATTACAAAAAAGCTTTTTTACAACAAGAAGTAATGCATTAATTACTGTTTATGAATC
>Ga0265295_1005824_pt1 | contig 15396 bp, 12 predicted proteins | sample Munlansysbiofilm_FD_192503 | JGI IMG/M metagenome (GOLD analysis project Ga0265295, IMG submission 192503) | Leachate microbial communities from a municipal landfill in Southern Ontario, Canada - Methane capture system biofilm | ecosystem: Engineered > Solid waste > Landfill > Unclassified ... | reverse complement strand
AGATCAGCGGGGTGTAGCGGGGTTCTCTAAGATCATTGAACTCACTGCGGCTGTGGAATTGCATAAAACAGTTGAGATCCAGATTGCCCTTAAGCTCATACAATTCACTGTCGACAATTTCCAACTCGTTCATCAACCATTTTCGCATTTTTTTACTCATCTCCCGAGTGACTTCGAGCTTGATGCTGGCTCCCCATTTACGCTGTTGAATCGATTTCTCAATTTCAATCAGCAGATCTTCAGCTTCATCTTCATCAATAGCCAGATCGCCATTACGGGTAATCCGAAATTCATTCACCTGTTTGACATCGTAACCGGTAAACAGTTCATCAACAAAGGGGCTGATCAGATCCTCAACAAAAATATAATTCAGCGCCCGCGAATCTTTAGCTTTTGGCAAGGCAATAATCCGATCGAGGACCTTGGGAATCTCCAGGATGGCGATAAAATCTTTTTCTTCTTTGACCATTGCTTCGGTATCATGGAGCATGATACAAAGATACACCTGATTGTTTTTGACCAATGGAAAGGGGCGGCTGTTGTCAATCGCCTGAGGGGTCAAAACCGGATAACATTCATGTCTGAAATAGTGAAGGGCAAAGTCGCGGCCTTCATCATCCAACTCATCATAACGTAAAAAAAAGATATTGTTCTGATTAAGCTCCGGCATGATCGATTTTGATAAACAGGTATATTGCCGGCTCATCATTTCCTGGGTCATGCTATTGATAACCGTCAATTGTTCAAGCGGGGTTAACCCATCGACTGATTTTTTATTATAACCAACATTAATCTGATCCATGATCCCAGCTACCCGAACCATAAAAAACTCATCCAGGTTGGAGGCCGTAATGGCCAGAAATTTTAGTCGATCCATCACCCGATTACCTTTATCATAAGCCTCATCCAAGACCCGGTAATTAAAATCCAACCAGCTGATTTCTCTATTTACAAATAAGTTACTTCTCATGATTCAACCCTCTTAATCTTCAGTATCGGTTTAATGCCATAGACCTTTTCCATGGTTGTCCGGCTCGACTTAAAAAAATACTCTTCCAATTGAAAATTTTTCCCGGTTGTCACCTCAATGACTAGCTTCTCATCTCTGACATGACAGGAAAGATTCTGAATTTTTTGCTGATAACTTTTATCCAGGGCAATCGCGAGTTTAAGGATCGCTGCCAGTTTGGCGACGAGCAATTGCTCTTGTCCATCATTTGAATGAATTTTTTCTTCACCTTTAATGAAATTTGTCTTAACCGCCTCGACCACCTTACCCATCACGACCTTCTCTTCCTGAGTGACTCCGATGATATCGGTGGTTTCAATAATATAGCGGCTTTGAACCCAAAAATTCTTGTGGTCGATGAAGCTTCCCACCTCCATCAGATAGCAGAGCATCGCTAAAAGCTGGCGCTCTCTTTTTCCCAGCTGATGATATTTTTTTAAGGCATCAAAAATTTTCAGGCTGATTTTTTCGACGAATTCCGAATGCCGGGGACTGGTGTGGTATTTTTTTCCGATCGTTTTGGCCGAGAGATAACTGCCCGCTTCAATCCAATCAATCAATTGCTGTTTTTTAGTGATTTGAAATTCAAAATCCAGAAAGGCATCGCCGATGATCATCGGGATCAGGATAAAGGTCTCGACGCCAGTTTCTGCCAATAACTTCAAATAGAGCATCAACGTATGATTCAGGGTCTCGGCCTCACTTTGTTCCAACAACGGATACTTTTTCAACAATTGATTGACGGTCAGATCCCCGGCAATTTTACATAGTTTTCCAAAATCGCTGGCATTGATCACGTAATAATCCTGCCGCTGGGAATAACCGCATAGTTGGGCAATCACATCGACCTCGTGGGACGATACAAACAATCTTTTGATCTGACGCTTTCTGATATTTTCGACGAAGTCCTGGGTATTAATGGCAATAAACTCCATCAGCAGAGTTTCAAAGCGTTCCGAATTTTCTTCGATCGATTTGAGGATTTCTTTCATTTTAAGATACCCCAGCTCTGCCGTCTGATGATAGTCAATGATGCCATTTTTTAACAAGGCCACCGAGACATTGCCGCTGGAAATCGAAGCCAGCATCTGATCGTCTTTGGTTTCATTGATAATATTGAATTCGGGATCACATTTTAACACCATATGGCGGTAAATAAGATGGGTTTCTTCCTCCTTATCGAGAATTTCAACCTCATAGCCACCGGTATTGATTTTTATCTGTTCAAGAATATAAAGCCGGTTTCGCGCTTCCCGAAGAGCTGTTGTCCCGACAATTTTTATCGATTCAACCCCGTATGTTTTAGACATTTCAATATATTCGTTAATCGTCTGGCATAATGCATAAACAGATTTAAATGAAATCTCGCCTTTTGTGAAACTCTGACTGCCAAAATTAATTGGAAATAGCGCTCGATCCAATATTTTAATGCATCCCTTGCCTCTCTGTCCAACAATCAGTTCACATCGGATTGAGCCAATATAGATAACCGAAAATCGTTTGATCATAAACGTCACCTCACATTCCTTTTTCTATTTTAACATAATTTTTAAAAAAATTATGTTAAAACTCATCGAAATGGTAGTTTTTTTCATTCTATCAGCTCACCAGAGCAGTGATGATTTCCAAACTTTGGCATTTAGGTCACTATAGTGATACGACTATTTCATGCTACTCCGGATTATCAGCTGAGCTGAACCGCCGACAAAAAATGACCATAAAAATAAGTGTAAAAGGCAAACCGGAATTGGTTTGCCTTTTACACTTATAAATTCACCCCTGAAGACAGTAGTCTCCGGGGTAATTGTGATTCTTATACCTAAATATACGATTGTTTAAATTTCTGAAAATGAGCTTTTATCAACGCCACATTCTGGACATACCCAATCTCCTGGAACATCCGCAAAAGCAGTTCCTGCCGCTACCCCGTTATCTGGATCTCCCACTTCTGGGTCATAAACATAACCACAAACATCACATTCATATTTTTGCATTGCAATTCTCCTTCCTTTCAGTATGACATATTCTTATTATACCCATTTTAATCATTAATACAATGGTTTTTTTAGATTATTTAAAATGATTCCGCCTCAAAGCCCGATTTAACATATTAATCACCACTATACTTTGGTTGTTTTCTGACCATAAAAACTGTTAAACTTGATAATCATCCGTTCCATTTCTTCTTGATCCAAAATTATCGGGGTACCGATGGCGCGTGCTTTGACATAAATTTCAGCACAATGTTCAATCTGTTCGGCAATGTTAAAAGCATTGAGGATATCGTTACTACCGGTCAATAAGCCATGATTAGCCATGATAACGGCATAGCGATCAATCATGGCTGCATAAGTCAATTCAGCCAGTGCAGTGGTTCCAAACGAGGCATAGTCGGCACAGCGGACATCCAATCCCGAATAGGCGACCAGATAACTGGCGGCGGGCAGCGACTCTCGTAAGGTGGCCAGCACGGTGGCATAAACCGAGTGGGTATGAACCACCGCATCAATATCATCGCGCTTGACATAAAAGATCCGGTGAAGTTCATATTCACTCGATGGTTTGCGATCTCCATCAACTTGTTTTCCTTCGAGATCCATAATGACCACATCTTCCGGTTCGGTTTCAAAATAATCAATCCCACTCGGGCTGACTGCCATCAGTCGCTGTTCCCGATTTAAAATACTGATATTGCCGCCAGTCCCTCTGGTCAATCCTGTGGTAATCAGTTTGCGAGAGTACTTAACAACATCTTCACGTTCTTTTTTTAGTATCATTTGTTCACCTTCTTAATTATCCACTTGGTTTTTGGAAGTAACCTCTTTATCTACATTTTTTACAACACTCTCAGCATATGCAAGCATTTCGGCGGCATCACCACCATCGTCCGGGAAAAAAGCAATCCCAAGGCTGGCAGTGATCTTTACATCAATGTTTTCAATCACAAATTTTTGCTCGAGTGACTTTCTTATTTTCTCCGTATAGGAAACGATTTCAGCTTTAGTTAAATGATGCTGAATTAATATCGCAAACTCATCGCCACCCAGGCGCCCAAGGATATCGTCCTCATATAGCAAGCCTTTGATTCGCAAACTAATCGCTTTTAGCAATAAATCGCCAATCAGATAGCCATTTAGACGATTGATCTGTTTAAAATTATCCAGATCAATGAAAACGACTGCAGCACTTTTTTGGTTTTTACGCGAAAAATCGAGCAGCAGCTCCAAACGGTTGACGATCATTCTCCGATTGGGTAACTCCGTTAAAACATCGATGTAATCAAGGTAATAGTTTCTGGTTTCACGTTCTTTCATTTTGTAGTCAAATTCAGTCAGCTGGATATGCTGTTTGATAATTTTCTTTTCTGATGCCGCCAGTTCATCGTAGAGCCCACTCAGTTCTTCTTTCTGCCAGGCTGCCTCGGCCAGTTTTGCATCCAGACCCTTGACATAAAACAAAATTATACTGATCGTTGTGATCGTTCCGATCGGAACAATAATACCCGGTAAGGCCATCATCTCGCCTTTCCCGAAAACAATCACGGCGACCATTGCCGATACCAATAGATTTAACCCAACGGCGATCAAATAACCACTTTTTTTAAGGATAACCACCAGATAGGTCGAAATGATCACCTGCAGCTGTGCCAGCACCCCACCCAGATTGATTCCACTTGCCAGAATCCGCATTTGCAAAAATATCGCCATTCCATATAATAACAGACTGACCGTAACCTTCAATAGCAGATAATCTGCCTTTTTTTGATCCCGGCGGTTGTCATTGGCATCGTGATTTTTGGTATTGGTGCTGATTCTATTTGTATCCATTGAAGTCCTTTCTAAAACAGATAATTTTAGTTTTATAGAATTTTACCATAAAAAGGCAGATAAAACAACCTTTAGCATCCGACATGCTAATATTATTCTTATTTCATGAGATATGAACAACTTAGACCTTATTTAAAATCATCTTCTGATCCTTAATAATTCTGGTAAAAAAACACGCAGGCTAAACGCTCTGCGTGTTTTCCATTTGCTATTCGTAATAAATCTCGTCAATCGCACAACCGGCCGGGACGATTGGGTAGACCCCTTCTTCATTGGAAATCTTGACGTGAACCAGTAATGGCCCTTGCTGATCTTTAATTTCCGCCAGGGTGTTGTCCAATTCTTCCATATTGGTGACCTTGTAGCCGGGGATCCCACTGGCTGCAGCCAGCATGATGTAGTCGGTACATTGGACAATATCGGTTTGGGCATAGCGCTTATCACTGAACAGCTTTTGCCATTGCCGCACCATTCCTAATGCTTCGTTATCAAAAAGGAATATTTTTAAAGGAATCTTGTACTTGCTGACAGTGATCAATTCCTGACAGTTCATCCGGAAACTCCCATCTCCGGCAATCAGAATGACATCCTCATCCGGATTGGCCAGCTTGACCCCGATGGCAGCCCCCAGACCGAAGCCCATGGTGCCTAATCCCCCAGAGGTAATCAACTGAGCTGGCCGCTTAACGTTCCAGTATTGGCCAACCCACATTTGATGCTGACCGACCTCAGTGACTACAAATGCTTCCGGATAGGCGGCATTGATGGTGTTAAGAATATTTTTAGGATGATAATCGCCTTTTTCACCACAGGGAATGATCCAATTCTTAATTTTTTGATACCAGTCGGGATATCTTTTTTCTTCAATGTCATTGGTCAACAGCGGTAGCACATCTTTGATGTTTCCCTGAATCTGGATTTCAGCGGGAATATTTTTGGCAAATTCAGTCGGATCAACGTCAATGTGAATGATCGTCTTATTACGGACAAAAGCATTACAGTTACCGGTAACCCGATCGCTGAAGCGGGCACCGATGGCAATCAGAAGATCGGAATTGATGACGGCCAGATTGGTTTCCTGAAAGCCGTGCATCCCTACCATTCCCATCGATAGCTCGTGATCTCTGGGGATCCCACCTAATCCCATTAACGAGTTAGCCACGGGAATACCGGATTTTTCGGCAAAGGCCAGCAGTTCTTTGTGGGCTTTGGATTTGAGGACCCCACCGCCAGCATAAATCATCGGTCGCTCGGCGGCATTAATCGCTGCGACGGCATCAAAGATTTTAGCTTCTTTGATGTCTGGATAGATTTGTCGCAGCTTTGGTATAAACATTTTTTCATAGGCGGTTTTGGCTAGAAAGATATCCTTGGGAATATCGATTACAACTGGTCCCGGTCGTCCCGATTGGGCGATCACAAAGGCCTCCCGAATGGTATCGGCCAGATCCTCGATGTGAGTTACCAGATAATTGTGTTTGGTAATCTGCATCGTCACGCTGATGATGTCTATTTCCTGGAAAGAATCCTTTCCCAGCAACGGTGAAGCAACCTGTCCGGTGATGACAACCAGTGGCACCGAATCCAAATAGGCATTGGCAATCCCAGTGATCGCATTGGTTGCTCCCGGTCCAGAAGTGGTTATCGCGACCCCTACGGTATCGCTGGTTCTGGCATAGCCATCGGCGGCATGGACACCATTTTGCTCGTGACAGGGACAAATTTCGACAATCTCATGTTCAAGTCGATAAAAAGCATCGAATAGTGGGATAACCACACCACCCGGAAATGAAAAGACATGTTTGATGCCCTGTTCTTCGAGACAACGAACGGTGATTTCCGATCCTAATAATTCTTTTTTATCCAAATTTTCACTTCCTTTCTGCTATTGGTTTGGTTATCAGGGCGATCACAGATCGCCCGTTAAACCAATGATTTAGTTAGTTGTTATGTTAAAAAAGATCGATATTTGATCGTTTTTCGTTATTTTTCAAAGACGGCGCCGGTAGATGCCGAAGTCACCAGTCTGGCGTAGCGAGCCAGATAACCGGTTTTGATCTTTGCTTCCAATGGCACCCAGGCCGCTTTTCGCTCAGCGAGGACGGCATCGTCAACATTTAACACCAGGGAACGGTTGACAATATCAATGGCAATGATGTCCCCTTCTTCGATCAGGCCAATCGTTCCCCCGGCGGCGGCTTCCGGCGACACGTGTCCGATGCTTGCCCCTCGGGTTGCTCCAGAGAAACGGCCATCAGTGATCAGAGCCACGTCTTTATCCAGCCCCATACCGGCAATGGCCGAGGTCGGGAAAAGCATTTCCCGCATCCCGGGACCGCCTTTAGGGCCTTCGTATCGGATCACGACCACATCACCCGCGACAATCTTTCCGGCTTTGATGGCCGCCGTCGCTTCTTCTTCGGAGTTGAAAACCCGCGCGGGGCCTTCGTGCTTCAGCATTTCCGGAGCTACCGCTCCCTGCTTAACAACGGCCCCGTCTGGCGCCAGATTCCCAAACAGAACCGCCAGACCACCGGTTTGACTATAGGGATTGTCCAGTGGTCGGATCACTTGGGGGTTTTTATTGAATACGCCGTTGAGATTTTCGGCAATCGTTTTTCCGGTAACAGTGATCAGACTGGTGTCGATCAGGTTGGCTTCGGCTAGTGATTTCATTACGGCCTGAATCCCACCGGCAAAATAAAGGTCTTCCAGATGATGATTTCCGGCTGGTGCCAGTTTGCAGATATGGGGAGTTTTGGCTGAAATCTCATTGACTTCCTGAAGGTCAATACAAACCCCAGCTTCGCTGGCAATGGCCGGCAGATGGAGAATGCTGTTGGTCGAACAGCCCAGTGCCATATCGCAGGCCAGGGCATTTCTAAAGTTTGCATCAGTCATGATATCCCGCGGTTTGATGTCCCGCGCCAGCATTTCCATCACCTGAATCCCAGCTTTTTTAGCCAGCCGGATCCGTTCAGCAAAAACCGCCGGAATGGTGCCATTGCCAGGCAGGCCCATACCTAACACTTCGGTCAGGCAGTTCATGCTATTGGCGGTAAACATCCCCGAGCAGGAACCACAACCAGGACAAACCGAGTCTTCAAAGGATTTAAGCTCTTGTTCATCAATTTTACCAGCGTTAAAGGCGCCCACCGCTTCAAAAGCAGTATTTAAATCAGTTTCTTTTTGACCCACCGCTTTACCGGTGAGCATCGGGCCGCCACTGACCACTACCGCCGGAAGATTGAGTCGGGCCGCAGCCATCAGCATCCCGGGAACCACCTTATCACAATTGGGAATCAAAACTAGCGCATCCAAGGAATGGGCAGTAGCCATAATTTCAATCGAATCGGCAATCAGTTCTCGCGAAGCCAGCGAATATTTCATCCCGACATGACCCATCGCGATCCCATCGCAAACGGCAATGGCGGGAAATTCGATGGGCGTTCCGCCGGCCATACGAACGCCTTCTTTAACAGCTTTGGTGATGGTATTTAAATGAATATGTCCCGGTACGATTTCATTAAAGGAATTAACCACGCCAATTAAGGGTTGCTCCAGTTCTTCGTCGATATAACCCATAGCTTTGAATAAAGAACGCTGTGGGGTTGTTTCAACGCCTTTTTTTACACGATCACTTTTCATTTGATATCCTTTCGTTTGTGGTTTTGATCTTATTATCGGTTTGGTTTGCGGGCGAGGGTCTGACCCCTCGGTCAGCACGGATCGCCCTAATGAACCATCAATCTAGTTTATCGTTTGGTTTTACAGGTTTTCGATAATACGCTCACCCATTTCAACGGTACCGACCAGAGTCATCCCGGCTGAAAAGATGTCGCCGGTGCGGTAGCCCTGAGCCAGGGTTTTTTGAACAGCGGCTTCAATGGCATCCGCTTCGGCAACCAGATCGAAGGAGTATCGCAGCATCATGGCGACCGATACGATAGTAGCAATCGGATTAGCTTTATTCTGGTTGGCGATATCCGGGGCTGAGCCATGGATCGGTTCAAACATCCCGAACTTACCATCGGCCATACTGGCTGATGGCAGCATCCCGATCGAACCGGTGATCATGCTGGCTTCATCAGATAAGATATCGCCGAACAAATTACCGGTGACAATGACATCAAACTGTTTGGGATTGATGACCAGTTGCATCGCAGCATTATCGACATATAAATGGTTCAGTTCGACCTCAGGATAGTCTTTGGCTACTTCTTCAACACAACTTCGCCAGAAACGGGAGACTTCCAGAACATTGGCTTTATCGACATTGGTTAGTTTTTTATTCCGTTTCATGGCAATCTCAAAGGCTTTTTTAGCGATCCGCAGAACTTCCGGCCGGGTGTATTTCATCACATCCCAAGCTGCAAAATCACCCTCTCGGCCTTTTTCGCCGAAATAAACATCACCCGTCAGTTCCCGGACGACCATAATGTCCAAACCCTCGCCAATAATTTCCGGTTTTAACGGACAGGCGGCCTTCAACTCTTCATAAAGAATCGCTGGTCGCAGATTGGCATAGAGACCCAGGCTTTTTCGCAGTCCCAGCAGTCCTGCTTCTGGCCGTTTATCACCGGGTAAGTTGTCCCATTTTGGTCCGCCCAGGGCGCCCAGTAAAACGGCATCGCTGGCTAAACAGATATCAACCGTTTCCTGCGGTAACGGCGTGCCATAAGCATCGATGGCAGCACCCCCGGCCAGGACCTCGGTATAATTAAAAACATGATTAAATTTTTCAGAAATTTTAGCTAAAACTTTAATACTTACCCCAACAATTTCAGGGCCGATTCCATCTCCGGGAATCACGGCTATTTTATAATTCATGGTATTCTCCTCGTTAATTTATAATAAAATATTTTTTTTGTTAACGACATGACTTCTGCGGGCGAGGGTATGATCCTTTTACTTCTCCCGTTCTTCATCGTTTAACAACTTGTATTCAATGGCGTCGATCAGGGCGATCAGACTGGCTTCAATAATATCCGTCGAAACTCCGACATTGGTCCAGATATCGACCCCATCGGAACTTTCAATCAGCACCCGAACCTTGGAGGCGGTGGCTGATTTGGAATCGATGACCCGCACCTTGAAGTCGGTCAGGCGGATCTCGCTGATTTTAGGGTAAAAGACTTCCAGCGCTTTTCTGAGGGCTTTATCCAGGGCATTAACCGGGCCATCTCCTTCGGCGGCATTGATTTCCGATTGACCGTCGACATTGATCTTCACCACGGCGGAAGAACTGAGGGCTTCCTTGGTATGGGTTTGCTCGCCGATTGTTTTAAAATCTTCGAGAATGAAAAACGGTTTGTGCAGACCCAACTCCTTGCGGATCAGCAGTTTGACACTGCTTTCGGCACCTTCAAACTGATAGCCCTGATATTCCAGCTCTTTGATGCGATCCATCACCCGGGTGGTTTCTTCCGATTTTTTGGTCAGACTAGGGTCGACCTCATTGATCAGCTGAATAATGGTGCTGCGGCCGGAAACCTCAGACATCAAAATCCGCCGTTCATTGCCGACCGCTTCCGGCGAGACATGCTCGAAGGATGCCGGGTTCTTAATGACCGCATCAATATGCATACCGCCCTTGTGAGCAAAGGCCGATTTTCCCACAAAGGGCTCCCGGCCGGTCAACGCATAATTGGAAATCTCGGCAATCCGAATCGCCGAGGAGGTCAATTTTGACAGCTCCTCAGCGGCTAGACAGTGGAATCCCATTTTTAGTTGCAGATTGGGGATGATCGTCGCCAGATTGGCATTTCCACAGCGTTCGCCATAACCCAGAAAGGTTCCCTGAACCTGCCGGGCGCCGGCATAAACGGCCATCAGTGAATTGGCTACTGCCAGACCACTGTCGTTATGGCAGTGAATGCCCAGCGGAATCCGTAATTTCTGCCGTACGACAGTGACAATTTCCTGAATTTCAAAGGGCAGGGTTCCGCCATTGGTATCACAGAGGGCCAGACAATCGGCTCCGCCCTCCTGAGCTGCCAGCAGGCTTTCAATCGCATAGTTCGGATCGTTCTTATACCCATCAAAAAAGTGTTCGGCATCAAAGGACACATCTTTTCCCTGCGCCTTGAGATAGGCCATGGTTTCCTCGATCATTTTGAGGTTTTCGGCCAGCGTGGTTTTGATGATATCGGTAATATGGAAGGGCCAGCTTTTTCCAAAGATCGCTACCGCAGGGGTCTGGGTTTCCAGAATTGCCTTAAGATTAGCATCATCCTCAACGGCAATCCCGCCTCGCCGGGTGCTCCCAAAGGCAACCAGCTTGGCATGATTAAGCTTCCGGCCTTTGATCCGATTGAAAAACTCGATGTCTTTGGGGTTAGAGCCAGGGTTTCCGGCTTCGATATAATCAATCCCCATTTTATCAAGCGTTTCGACAATCCGGATTTTATCTTCCACCGAGAAGGAAATACCTTCAGCCTGAGCCCCGTCTCTCAGGGTTGAATCAAAGATTAGTATTTTTTCGGACATTCCTATTCCCCCTCATTACGATTTTAAATTGCCTTGTTTCTGGACTTCATTACTTTGACTTTCTTTTATATAAAGCATCTGGTTGACAGCGTCGACATAGGCTTTTAAGCTGGCATCAATGATGTCGGTACTCAGTCCTCGACCATGATACACTTGGATACCATCAGATATTTTGACCTGAGCTTCGCCCTGAGCATCGCTACCGTCGGTGACGGCGGTAACGCCATAATCAATCAGGATCAGATCACAGTCAACTAATTGGCAAATGGCTTTGAAACCAGCGCTGATCGGTCCGTCAGCCAGTGATACCGCTTCGATGAGATCACCATTTTTCCGCAACCGAATGGTGGCGGCGGTAGAAATCGTGTTACCGGTACTGATCACAAAACGGTCAAGGGAGTAAACTTCGGGAATGGCCAATTGTTTTTGTTCAATCAGAGCCAGAATGTCTTTATCGGAAACGACTTTTTTCTTGTCCGCCAGCAGCTTGAACTGATTAAATAAATCAAGCACCTCCTCATCACTTAAGGCATAGCCCAGCGATGTCAGTTTGTCGACAAAAGCATGCTTACCGGAGTGTTTGCCCAGCACCATTTTGGTTTCTTTTAAGCCGATTGATTCCGGCGTCATAATTTCATAGGTTTCACGATTGGCCATCATCCCGTGCTGATGGATGCCCGATTCATGGGCAAAGGCATTTTCACCGACAATCGCTTTATTGGGTTGTACCCGAGCTCCAGTTAACTTGGATAATAAGCGACTGGAACGATAGATCTGAGTGGTATCGATATTTGTCTCCACCTGATAAATATCGTGCCGGGTTTTAAGTGCCATGACAATTTCTTCGAGTGCCGCATTGCCGGCTCGTTCCCCGATTCCGTTGACTGTACATTCCACTTGACCAGCGCCGGCTTGAACGGCAGCCAACGAGTTGGCCACAGCCAGCCCCAGATCGTCATGAACGTGAACCGAGATGGTCGCCTTATCAATATTGGGCACGTTATTACGGATCCCTTCAATGAATTTAAAATATTCACCGGGTGTGGTATAGCCGACAGTATCCGGGATATTGACGATTGTAACCCCCTGGTTAATGACCCCTTCCAATACCTGATATAAAAATTCCGGCCGGGTTCGGGAGGCATCTTCGGCTGAAAATTCGACTTCACCACACAGATTGCGGGCAAATTTTGCCATCGCAATAGCTTTTTCCAGAACCGCTTCCGCTGACATCCGCAACTTGTACTCCATGTGAATGTCCGAGGTCGCCAAAAAGTAATGAATCCGAGGATTCACAGCACCTTTTAAAGCTTCATAGGCGGTACTGATATCTTTTTCGGTACTGCGAGCCAGGCTGGCAACGGTAGCATTTTTAATTTCATTGGCAACCAGCTGAACTGACTCAAAATCACCAGGAGATGCAATCGCAAATCCTGCTTCAATGACGTCAATTCTCAGGCGTTCGAGTTGTTTTGCCATCTCCAGTTTTTCTTTCAGGTTCATACTGCAACCCGGCGACTGTTCTCCATCTCGAAGGGTGGTATCAAATATTTTTACGATTCTGCTCATTGCATCTCCTCCTAATTATTTTGTTTTTTGGTTTTAAAAAAAGGCAGAAGACCTTCTGCCTTTTTTTGTAGCTACTGTTTTTGTGCTTATTTTTTAATCCAGGACATCATGGTTCGTAATTCAGCGCCAACTTTTTCAACCTGAGTTTCTGTTTCAATCCGTCGGACAGCATTGAAATATGGTCGGTTAGCCTGGTTTTCAAGGATCCAGTTACGGGCAAAGGTACCATCCTGAATATCATTAAGAACACCCTTCATGGCTTTTTTGGTGTCTTCGGTAATGATTTTGCTGCCAGTAATGTAATCGCCGTATTCAGCGGTATCACTGATGGAATAACGCATGTAGCCCAGTCCGCCCTGAACCACTAAATCGATGATCAGTTTCATTTCGTGGACACATTCAAAATAGGCGCTTTCTGGTTGGTAACCAGCTTCAACCAACGTTTCAAAACCAGCTTTCATTAGCGCCGTTACCCCACCACAGAGAACTGCTTGTTCACCAAAAAGATCGGTTTCAGTTTCTTCTTTGAAAGTTGTTTCAAGGATACCAGCACGGCCACCACCGATTCCCGAAGCATATGCTAATCCCAGATCATGGGTATTGCCGGTAGCATCCTGATAAACGGCAATCAGACAGGGAACTCCCCGGCCTTCCTGATATTGACTTCTGACGGTGTGTCCTGGTCCCTTTGGTGCGATCATAAAGACATTGACGCCAGCTGGCGGAACAATCTGACCGTAATGAATATTGAAACCATGGGCAAAGACAAGGCTGTTGCCGGCTTCAAGGTTTGGTAAAATGCTTTCTTTGTAGATCGCTGCCTGTCTTTCATCGGGGAGCAGAATCATGACGATATCCGCTGCTTTGGTAGCATCAGCGGCAGTCATAACTTTTAAACCTGCTTCTTCAGCGATTGGCCAGGATTTGCTGCCTTCATAAAGACCAACAATAACATTCACACCTGATTCTTTGAGATTCAGAGCATGGGCATGCCCCTGACTACCATATCCAATAATTGCAACTGTTTTTCCATCGAGTAACCCCAGATTACAATCTGCGTCATAAAATAATTTTGCCATTTTTTAATTTCCTCCTTGAAATGTTTTAATAATTTAATTTTCTAATTATATAAATTCACTTGATGTGACCATTATATACCTTTTTACAATAAAATGGATGCCTTATTTAAATTCGGTAATTCTTTGTTTTGAGCTAAAAAAATCCGCCTCTGTAAAAAAACAGAGGCGGACATCAGTATCCACGGTACCACTCTAAAATTCGAAATAATCTCGCAATTATTTCCTCTTCTGGTCTGAACGCAAGGCGCACCTAACCATAGTCATTTAACGTTGACATCCCGGACGGGATCACGGCCTTCCCTACTAGTTGGGTAAATTTTCAGGTTGGCAGCTCGCAAGTGAGTATTACATACCATCGTACTATTGGAATCACACCATCCTCCAACTCTCTTAAATACAATTTTTGGCATCTTTCTCTTGGTCATAGCAGTTATTTTATTTGATTAATTTTGACTACTTTAGTATTTGAGTCATTATATCTATTTATTTTACCTTTGTCAATCACAAAATATCAAAGACATGATGATATCGGTTTCTAGTTTGAACCATGCTTTCATCATATTTGGCCGAGATGGCATCAACGGGATAGACTCCGACACCGCGGCTGCAACCGACGCAAATTTATTTTCGAAATCGATGTCGGTCATGCCCGTTGCAGTGACCAGCTTTTCTAATTTTCTTAATCTACTGTTGAAACTGGTTGTCCGTAAGGTTGTAAAGGATCCCTTTGATTTATTACTCATTGTTGTTTCTTCTTTTTTCAAAAAACTCTTTCAGCAGATCTTCGCATTCCTGTTCACAGATACCGGCATAGATTTCCATATGCTTTGGGAGCATTGGGTGTTGACCTAAAAAAGCTGTCGATTCGACCCCTCCGAATTTCTTTTCAGTGGCACCATAGACCAATAAGGGGATCCGCGCCTGAATAATGGCCCCCATACACATCACGCAGGGTTCGGCGGTGACATACAGTTGACAGTCCCCCAGCCGCCAGCGGCCCAGTTTTTCTGCTCCGGTCCGGATCGCTAGCATTTCGGCATGGGCGGTCGGATCAGCCAGACTTTCTTTCATGTTATGGGCTCGCGCAATGACCCGGCCCGCGCAAACCAGTACCGCCCCGATGGGAACCTCGCCCCTGACTGCCCCTGCTTTTGCGGTCTCAATGGCCAGGGTCATGAGCGTCTGAAGGTTGTTTTTTGTGTTGATGCAAATCCCCCCCTTTTTCGTTGTCATGGCATCTCCACTGCTGCAATAACTTAAAAGACGCCGCTTGTGGGCGAACACGGTTCGCTCCTACGAAGCTTATTTTACCAAACTGCCAAGTATGCAACTGATCGCAGCATCATTGTCCAGGGCCATGGTCCGTAACCGGTACGGGGATTATTGACGGACTGCTTTTGTGCTGATTGAACCGGCTGGGGAT
>Ga0265295_1005823_pt1 | contig 15396 bp, 9 predicted proteins | sample Munlansysbiofilm_FD_192503 | JGI IMG/M metagenome (GOLD analysis project Ga0265295, IMG submission 192503) | Leachate microbial communities from a municipal landfill in Southern Ontario, Canada - Methane capture system biofilm | ecosystem: Engineered > Solid waste > Landfill > Unclassified ... | reverse complement strand
AAGGAAATCAAACCAAGGATTATCATCGAGCATCTTATTAAAACGGAAGATGGGAAACCACCGAAGGACTATAAGATATTCTGTTTTGGTGGAGAACCCAAAATGGCATTTGTCGCTTCCGACAGGCCAGATGATACAAAATTTGATTTCTTTGACATCGCTTGGAACAGACTGAACTTGAAACAACATTATCCCAACAGTACCTATGAAATTCCTAAGCCAAAGCAATGGGATACCATGCTGGTTCTGGCAAAAACGCTTTCTGCAGGGCTTCCGCAGGTCCGTGTTGACCTGTATGTTGATGCAGATGAGCAGATTCTCTTTGGGGAATTGACGCTTTTCCACTTCTCTGGTTTTGAGCCCTTTGAGCCCGATTCTTATGATGAGTTGTTGGGAAGTTGGGTACTACTTCCCAAGGTCACGGTATGAGCAGAAAGATAAGTGATACCATAGCGATTGTAATTACCGGTCTTGCCTTTGGTGGTGCAGAACGAGTGACTTCCTATCTGGCGAATTACTTCGTATCCCAAGGAAGGATTGTCCATTTGATCTCTCTGACCACAGGAGAACATGCGTATCCCTTATCCGAGGAAATCACCATCACTGAGTATGATATTTCTCCGAGCCTACCTGTTGTGTTTAGATATATCTCGCTGATAAGGCATATCAGAAAAACACTTAAGACCATTCGGCCTCGTGTTGTACTGGGTATGATGTCATATTCAGGGAGCCTTGCTTGTATTGCAAATCTTGGCCTTGGTACACCCTTTATCATCTCTGAGAGGAATGATCCTTACACCTCAAAGGGATTTTCTGAGTTCGAGAAAAAGATACTCAGATTTGTATACAGAACGTTTGTCACCAAAGGGGTATTCCAATCGAAGGGAGCACTTTCCTATTATTATGCTGAGACAGACCCCCGTGGCATTGTCATTCCCAATCCGTTGTTCACGGAATCGATGCCACTCCCAAATACTAACAGTATTGGTTTGGAGACCATTGTATCTGCAGGAAGACTGAACTTTCAGAAGAATTTTTCTTTGCTCATTCAAGCTTTTCACAAGGTCCATTCGCTTCATCCATCCTATCGCTTGATCATCTATGGAGAAGGGGAACAACGAGTTGAGTTGGAAGCCCTTGTACATTCTCTTGGCTTGGAACAAGCTGTCTTCCTCCCCGGAATTGAGAAAGACATTTTCTTGAGGTTTTTGGAAGCTGGCATGTTTGTACTCTCCTCCAACTTTGAAGGAATGCCCAATGCTCTGATTGAGGCGATGGCTATGGGACTCCCTTGTATTTCTACCGATTACAGCGAGGGGAGAGGAACCGTCATAACAGAAGGAAAGAATGGTTTGATTGTACCTCGCAATGATGTAGAAGCATTGTCGAATGCTATGCTGTATTTGATTGAGAACCCAAAGTATGCACAAGATCTTGGGAGAGAGGCTGCCAAAATTCGAGAAGCACTCGATAGTACGTCTGTTTGCAAGCAATGGCTTTCTGCTATTGAATCAACTACCGTATAAGGAAACTACATGCCCTTCGTTACCGTCCTTACCCCTACCTACAATCGTGCTCATACCTTATCCAGAGTGTACGAGAGCCTTTGTGCACAAACATTCATGGACTTTGAATGGCTTGTCATTGATGATGGGTCATCGGATGGAACCAAAGAACTCATTGAAAGCTTTGCCAAGCAAGCCTCGTTTCCCATACGATACTACTATAAACCCAATGGGGGCAGACACACTGCTCTGAATTATGCGCTGGAGAAGATCCAGAGTCCCTATGTACTGAACATCGATTCCGATGATGCGCTTGCCATGAATGCTTTGCAATTGGTCCACGATGCTTGGGAGAGAGTTCCCCAAGACGATTACGACCGTTTTTGGTGTGTTTCCGGTCGATGCCAGGAGGCTTCTACAGGGAAGCTGGTTGGAAAGCCCTATCCAGATGGCATCAATACACTGATAGGCAGAAAGCAGCACAAAAAGATCCTGAAATACCCAGGAGAAAAATCATGTTGCAGGAAAGTAGAGGTGCTCAGGCGCTATCCCTTCCCTGAGTTTTCAGATACAAAGTTTGTGTCAGAAGGGATGGTTTGGGAGAAAATCAACCAACACTATGATCAGTTTTGTACCAATGACATATTTCGTATCTACTACACAGATTCAACAGACTCGCTTACTTCTGGTGCCATGCACTCTTCAATGAGATGGCGAACGTACTATTATGTTGCCCAATTTTACCTGAACGAGTGCTTCTCTCAGATTACCTATAATCCAACAGTGAGAAGAGCACTTCTTAGTGTTTCCCGATGTGCACTTTTATCGCATACCCCAATGAAAGAAGTTTTGGGAGGCCTCAGTGCGTGGCATACCAAGGTTTTGGTATGCTTGGGTTATCCGCTTGCTTGGATTATTCTCAAATTCCAACGCATACCCTATTGATGGCAACAAAGGAACAGGAAACATGATTACCTTGCAGGAAATGCAGCAAATTGAACTTGGAATCATGAAAGCGGTTCACTCGTTCTGTGGTGAGCACAATCTCCGGTACTCGCTTGCATATGGCACTTTGTTGGGGGCTGTGCGTCATCAGGGATTCATCCCTTGGGATGATGACATGGACATCATGATGCCAAGGCCTGATTACGAGCGATTTCTCGCGACCTTCTCTCATCCTGGTTACACTGTAGTGTCACCCAAAGACGATGAGTACCACTATCCCTATGCCAAGGTTTGTGATACGAGAACATTCTTGCACGAAGAACTTCGGAACACATATCCCAAGCTAGGAGTCTTCATCGATATTTTCCCTGTTGATGGACTTCCTGGAAAACAAAGCAAGCAACTGGCTTTATACCGGAGACAACGGATACGTTATAAGCTGCATATGAGCATGAAGTATCACTTCTCCAGAGAATGGTCATTCTCAAAAAATGTATTGATAGCGATTGGGAGAACTCTAGAGGCCATCCAGTCCTTGCATATGCTGGTACTCCGAATAAATACGCAAGCTCAATGCCATCCATTTGGTTTGCATCCCCATTGTGCAGTACTGACGGGAGAAAAAGGATTCCTGCCAATAGCATGTGAGGCCTTCGATCACTTAGATTCTCTATGCTTCGAGGATTCCCATTTTTTCAGTATTGCAGGATATGATGAATATCTACGCAATTTATATGGTGAGTATCAATTGATGCCTCCACTGGAGAAGCGAAAGAGTGAACATCGATATACAGTAGGATGGAATACTGAAGAAGGTTAATTGTTAGCCATTGCCTGTTATTTTCACTCTTAGCTATGGACAATCTGGGATTAAATGGTACTATTAATAACAATTTTCCCATCCCCTCTGCAAGCTATTGGTAAGGTCCGGACATGCACGTATTGTATTTGGCAATTATCCATCCTCTCGAACTCTTGATTGAGTTCTTTTTCATTTTCTTTGACAAGAGCTTTGATGACTATGGCTTGGCCATTGTAGGAATAAGCTTGGTGATCAACCTCCTCGCACTTCCTCTCTATCATGTAGCAGAGACGCTTCAGCGAAAAGAACGAGACGTGCGGTTGCATCTTTCCGGTGGGATTGCCAGGATCAAGGAAGCATTCAAAGGTGACGAGCAGTACATGATACTCTCCACCTTCTATAAACAGAATCATTACCATCCAGCATATGCCTTGCGCAGCTCTGTCAGCCTTCTCATCCAGGTTCCTTTTTTCATTGCGGCTTATAACTTTCTCTCGAATCTTGCCCAATTGCAGGGAGTATCCTTTTTCTTCATTCCCAACCTCGGTGTACCGGATGGAATGTTGACAGTCGGAAACCTTTCGATCAACGTGCTTCCAATTGTCATGACACTGATCAATATCGTTGCAGGGGCAATTTATACCAAGGGTTTTCCCCTTCGTGACAAGATTCAACTCTATGCAATGGCGTTGTTGTTTCTTGTTTTGCTCTATACCTCACCTGCAGGGCTTGTATTCTACTGGACACTGAACAACCTGTTCTCCTTGGTCAAGAATATTTTTTACCGTCTCAAACGCCCCTTGCCCGTTCTGTATGGTATCGCAGTGGTGGGTACCATCGGTTTGACAATTGCAATCTGGATTGTGCATCCCACGCTCTCTCTTTCCAATCGAATTGTTTTCATTGCGGGCTGTCTTTTTGTTGTACTGATACCCTCCCTCTTGAAGCAAGGGAACAAACTCTATCAGCGGTTTCTTACTGAGTTTGCCAATGAGGACCGAGTACGAAACTCCTTGTTTCTGGCTTCCGGTATCCTTCTGTTCCTTATGCATGGGTTGGTGATCCCCGCGAACCTCATCTCCTCTTCTACCATTGAATTTGCCTTCAGTGGGACAGTAACGAACCCTCTTGCCTATATAGGCCATACTGCTACAGTGTTCTTTGGACTGTGGGTGGTGTGGCCTTTATTTATTTATGCCATGGCCAAACGTCCCATGAAAGCGATACTCAGTGTATTGTTCATGATTCTTTCCCTCTCATCCTTGATCAATCTTTTTTTCTTTACCGGTGAATACGGCATCGTAAGTACCCTGTTGCAGTTTGAGAATCCCACACTGCTGGAAGCATCACCATCAATGATGGTGCTCCCGTTTGTGATTACCCTCATTCTTGCTGTTGTGCTTCTTTTCGCAGTTCGATATAGGAAAGCTCGGTGGCTGGAATCTCTTATGATGATTCTCGCTTTGGGCTCTTTTGCAAGTGGAGTATTCCAGTGTGTGAGCATTCAGAGAGAGTACACTGAGTATACCGAGAACATTGCTCTTGCTGATGCTGGAGAAACAGAAGCAGGTACTATCAAGCCAGTATTCCAGTTATCCAAGACGGGCAAGAATGTGGTTTTCATATTCCTCGACCGTGCCATGAACTCGTTCTTCCCCACTATACTTGAAGATCTTCCTCAATTACAGGAGCAGATGAAAGGATTTGTGTATTACCCCAATACCGTATCGTTCGGGAATAATACGTTGCATGGTTCCCCAGCTATGATGGGCGGTTATGAATACACTCCTGATGCAATGAATGAACGTACGAACGAAAAATTGGTGGACAAGCATAATGAAGCGTTGTTGGTCATGCCTCGGCTCTTCTTGGATGAAGGGTATTCGGTTACCATCTCCAACCCACCGTACAGTAATTATAAATGGGAAGCAGACTATACTCCCTTCCGTCCCTATCCTGAGATGAAGGTTATGCACCACCATGGTAAATTTGCTGTCAAATACAAGAAGGAACATCAGGATGTCCTTGAGTGGGATCCTTCGTACGAAAGTGATCTCATCAAGAAACGGTTGCCAATTTTTGCAATCTTCAAAACAAGTTTCCCCTTGATACGGAGGACTTTGTACGAGGAAGGAAGATATTTCCAAAAGGCAGAGAAACCGCAATCAACCGATGGTTTCATTGATGCGTATGCCCAGTTATACTATCTGAATGATTTGACTGCAGTTACGCAGGAAGGAAATGCATTCATCAGTATTTCCAACGATACCCCACACCAACCGGTTACTCTCCAATCACCGGAGTATGAGCCACGGTCAGTAGTTACTGACGCCTCTACTCCTTTTGATGGAATCGATGGTATCAGACCGCTCGATCGTTCCTCATACCAAATCAACGCTGCCTCATTGAAGCGCCTCGGCCTGTGGTTTTCCTATCTCCAAGAGTTGGGAGTGTATGACAATACTCGTATCATCATTGTATCGGACCATGGCTATGAGCTGTACTCGGAGGGAATGAAGGACTTTGGACCTGAGAAATACAACTATAATGGCTATGTTCCTCTCTTCTTGGTAAAGGATTTTGGTGCAACAGGGCCTATCAGCACAGACAACAGGTTTATGACCAATGCGGATGCCCCGCTCTTTGCCATCAAGGATGTGATTGAAAACCCAATCAATCCTGCCACAAAGAAGAACCTGTATGAGCAAGAGAACAAGAAATTGGTGAATGCTTATTATGGACCGTGGGACCCTCGAGACAATACCGGAGCAGTATTCAAACACGATCCATCGCGCAGTTTTTCTGTGCATGACGATATTTTTGTGGAGTCCAACTGGGCTCCCATCCAACACTGACCACGTAAGGAAGGATTTGCCATGATGCTTTTCTATATAGATCCAGGAACAGGGAGCATGCTTTTTTCCATTGTCATCGGCTTGGTGACAATGCTCTACTTTCTGGGCAAAGCTGCCATCATCAAACTGAAGTTTGTGCTTTCCGGAGGAAAGGCCAGCACTTCCAAGAATCACTATCCATTGGTTATTTATTCAGAAGGAATGCGGTATTGGAATGTGTTCAAACCAATACTCGAAGCGCTGGAGAGCAGGGGAGTTGATACTGTTTTCTTTACTTCTTCAGAAGATGATCCTGTTTTCTCCTCTCAATTTTCCCATATCACCAGTGAGTTCATTGGTGAGGGAAACAAGGCGTTTACAAGACTCAACTTCTTGGAAGCTGATGTTTGCTTGATGACAACTCCAGGGCTGGATGTCTACCAACTCAAGCGCTCCAGGGGTGTAAAGCACTACGCTCATATTTTGCATGCGGTTGATGATGCAACCAGTTATCGATTGTTCGGCTTGGACTACTATGATTCCGTCCTGCTTTCAGGGGAGTACCAAAAAGCTCACGTACGACAGCTTGAAAAGCAACGGGGCATCAAGGAAAAAGAATTGGTGGTGGTTGGCTGTCCCTATTTGGATGTCTTGCAAGAGAAGGTTGCTGCTCTTAAGCCAGAAATTGAGCATACATTCACCGTTTTGGTTGCTCCCTCTTGGGGAAAGAGTGGAATTCTTTCCCGCTATGGGGCTTCTCTCCTCGATCCTCTGGTAGAAACTGGGTTTACCATCATCGTGCGTCCTCATCCACAGTCCAAGCAATCCGAGCATGATGTGTTGTCCAGTCTGGAAGCGCGATATAAAAGTAAGCATAATCTGGAGTGGGATTTCAGCAATGAGAATTTGCAGTCCCTCTCCCGTGCTGACATTATGATCAGCGATTTCTCTGGGGTAATTTTCGACTATACCTTCCTTTTTGACCGTCCCTTCCTGTATGTGAACAGTTCTTTCGATGCCAAGCCGTATGACTCCTATGATATTGAGGAACAACCCTGGAAGTTCCGTGTGCTTCCTGAGATAGGCATTGAGCTCCAAGAGAAAGATTTCAACACTATTGGAAACGTGCTCATCGAAGCTACCAAAAGCCAAACCCTTGAAGAAAACCGAAGGCGAGCCAAGGGAACTGCATGGCAACATCGAGGGAAGAGTGGGGAGCAAGTGGCTGACTACTTGATAGCAAAGATGAAAGCCCTATGATGTCGGGAATTGGTACTATGGTGGTAGTTCATGGTATTGTATAACCTTCTCATTTATCCCATTGAGTTGCTGGTTGAATTCTTCTTTGTCTTCTTTTATGAGAGCTTTGAACATGTAGGGATTTCCATCATTGGCATCAGTGTAGTCATCAATATGTTGTCACTGCCCTTGTATATGAAAGCAGAAGAGCTTCAGCGGAGAGAGCGTGAACTTCGCATGAGCATGACTCCTGGGATTAGCCGAATCAAGCAAGCATTCAAGGGAGATGAGCAGTATATGATTCTGTCGACGTTCTATCGTCAGAATCACTATCATCCAGTCTATGCTTTGAGAAGCTCAGTAAGCTTAATGATCCAAGTTCCTTTCTTCATCGCAGCATTTCACTATCTTTCTCATCTTCCCCAACTGCAAGGTATTAGCTTTCTTGGCATTCCTGATCTGGGGAAACCGGATGGTATACTCATACTTGGGGGTATGCACATCAACCTGCTACCCATTCTCATGACGCTTATCAATGTCATAGCTGGTGCAATCTATACGAAAGGGCTACCGCTTCGAGATAAACTTCAGCTGTATGGAATGGCACTGCTCTTCATGATTCTTCTGTATACATCTCCTGCAGGATTGGTTCTCTACTGGACCTGTAATAATCTATTTTCCTTGGTGAAGAATCTCTTCTATCGGCTTAAACACCCATTGAAGTGGCTGTACCTGGTTTGTGCAACCGCAGCTGTCTTGCTGTCTACGACGATTCTTGTCTTGCATCCTTGGGCTCCACTCATCAAACGCTTGCTGGTGATAGCAATGGCGTTGGGAGTATGCCTGATTCCCATAATCCTCAAGGGTTTCAGCAAGGTCTATCATCGCTATCTTGCAAGAGCCTATGCAAGCAACAGCACAAGAAACCAAGTCTTTATTCTCTCGATTCTCCTGCTATGGGTGTTACAGGGAATAGTGGTCCCGGCGTTGCTCATTCAGTCCTCTCCCACCGAGTTTTCTTATCTTGGAGTAGTGAACCATCCTTTGGTATTTCTCTTTGACACAGCTACCAAGTATGCTGGTTTCTATCTTGTATGGTTGTTGTTGCTGTATGTCCTTTCGAATACTGCGATACGAGATGTGTTGACTTGGTTGTTTGCTCCTTTGGCATGCATTGCTCTGGTGAATCTTTTGGTATTCCCCGGGGCCTATGGTCATATCAGCTCCATTTTGCTTTTGGAAAATCCTGGATTACTCAACCCAACGAGAGCGCTCAACCTAATTTCGATTTGTTGTGCTGTTGGAATTTTTCTGATTTGCACGTTTATCAATGTAAAGGGATATGCATGGCTATTTCGCCATCTGCTGACCATTCTCATGGTTGGTATGGTAGCAACATCAGGAGTGTATGCTGTTCGAATCGACCAAGAGTATCGTACCTATTCGGATACACTTCGGTTGCTGGAACAACAAGAAATACAACGCAAAGAAAGAACGGACTACTCACTTTGCAAGCACGGGAAAAACATCATTTTCATCTTTCTTGATCGTGCCATTGGTTCTTATGCAGAGCTCTTTTTCAAAGAGTTTCCTGAGATGCAGGAAGTGTATGAGGGGTTTACCTATTATCCAAATACAGTCTCTTATGGAACCAATACAGCCAACGGAAGTCCTGCCTTGTTTGCTGGCTATGAATATACTCCAGAACATTTAAATGCTCGAGCAAGTGAGAAGATGGTAGATAAGCATAATGAAGCCCTACTCGTGCTTCCCCGGATTTTCTCACAATCAGGATACTCAGTAACAGTAACAGATCCTCCTTACTCAAACTACCGATTGGTAGGAGATTATCGCCCATTTCAACCGTACCCAGAGATTGCCGTAAAGCAATTGCTGGGAAAGCAAACGGTTCGATATAAGCAAGAGCATGCAGATGTTCTCAAGTGGGAGCCCGAAGCCACCAGCAATTTGTTGAAAGCCAGGCTTCCGGTATTCAGTCTGCTTCGTACTGCTCTGCCGATACTTCGTGAAGCGATGTATGACAATGGAAGCTATCTGCATATGGAGCAAACAGCACAACATACAGACGAATTTTTGGATTCTTACTCACAGTTGTACTATTTGCATGATCTTACGGATTATTCAGCGTCACACGATACATTCACGGTCCTTACCAACGAGACCCCACACGAGCCAGTTCTCTTGGAACCACCTTTCTATGAACCCCAAGATGTGATTTCGCAGATTCACAATCCCTTGAAGAAGAATTTGCATACTGTTTCTCCCACTGATCTTGCTACATACCATGTGAATGCTGCCACCTTGAGACAGTTGGGGAATTGGCTTGAGGATCTCAAAAATGAAGGGGTGTATGACAACACTCGTATCATCATTGTCTCTGATCATGGGCATCCTGTTCAGACTCCGGTTTTTCAGGATTTTGCAAACAATGCCTTGCGATATGCTCTCTTCAACCCACTGTTGATGGTGAAGGACTTTGATGCATCTGGGCTTCTCGTAGAGGATGATAGTTTTATGACCAATGCAGATGCTGCCATCTTTGCTTTGGAGGGACTGGGGATTCCCATGGTGAACCCATTTACTGGTGAAGATATGAAAAAATGGATACAGAAGGATGTTGTCTCTGTAGTCCAGGGCGGTGGTGCCAATTTTACCGGAAACCAGATTCAAATCAACTATGATGAGAGCTATACTGTCAGAAATGACATTCGCATTGAATCGAATTGGGGACCGCTTATCCCGAATGGGACATAAGAATATTCGTAGAGAGGTATCCAATGTCATTGGACAACCATATGGCTTTGGGGTAGAGTTACTTGATGTAAGAAAACAGGAGAAAATGTTTGCATGGCTAGTGTATACCTAGGAATCACCGGAGATATCATCCACCCAGGAATCATCAATATCATCAATGAGGGATCCAAATATGGGGAGCTTACTGTAGGGCTTCTCACCGACTCGGCAATAGCCCCTCACAAGAGGCTTCCCTATCTTTCCTTCGAACAGAGGAAAGTGGTGGTGGAGAATATCAAGGGAGTAAGCAGGATCGTGCCTCAGGAAGAGTGGAGCTATGTTCCCAATCTCTTGAAGTACAAACCTGATTACATCATCCACGGAGATGATTGGGTTACCGGTCCCTTGAGCAAGATTCGGGATGAAGTGTATGCAGTCATGGAAGAGCTCGGGGGGAAAGTCATTGAGATTCCCTATACCAAGGGCATCAACTCCACAGCACTAGCTGAACAGCAGAAAGCCATCGGAACCACGCCGGAAGTACGGTTGAAGACGCTCAGGCGTTTGATTGCAGCCAAGCCGATCGTGAGGATACTGGAGGTCCATGATGGGCTCTCAGGCCTCATAGCTGAGCATGTATCGGTATGCAAGGATGGAGAGTTCCACTCCTTTGATGGCATGTGGTCATCCAGTCTTACCGACTCCACCTCCAAGGGCAAGCCCGACATCGAGGCTGTCGATCTTACTACCCGGCTCCAGGGAGTCACTGACATTCTGGAATGCACCACCAAGCCCATCATCTATGACGGAGACACCGGCGGCCTTGCCGAGCATTTCGTCTACACCGTACGAACGCTGGAACGCAATGGCATCTCGGCCATCATCATCGAAGACAAGATGGGGCTGAAGAAGAACTCCCTCTTCGGCACGGATGTGAAACAGCATCTTGCTCCCATCGAGGACTTCTCCCTGAAGATCAGCATGGGCAAGCAAGCCCAGGTCACCAAGGACTTCATGATCATCGCCAGGCTTGAATCCCTCATCGCCGGAGGTACGGTAGAGGAAGCTCTTGAGCGTGCATTTGCCTATGTGAAGGCAGGTGCAGACGGCATCATGATCCACAGTAAGGAAAAGAGCGGAGAGGATGTGAAGGAGTTCTGTCTTGCATTCAGGAATGAATACAGTCATGTTCCCCTCATTCTGGTTCCCACCACCTACAACCAGTATACGGAGAGTGAGTTTGCCCAGTGGGGCGCCAACATCATCATCTATGCAAACCACATGCTGCGGGCAGCATATCCTGCAATGGTGACTGTTGCCGAATCGATTCTTGAGCATGGTAGATCCTTGGAAGCCAATCCGCTTTGCATGCCGATCAAGCAGATCCTGGAATTGATTCCAGGTACCAAATAGGGGGCTGCCGTATGATTGCTCCCTCTGCTTTTGTCCAGGAACTGCAGAAACAGGGCACCGGGTTCTTTACCGGTGTTCCCGATTCCCTCTTGAAAAACCTTTGTGCGTATATAACAGATTCATTCGATGCAGAGCATCACATCATCGCTGCCAATGAAGGAAATGCTGTTGGTTTGGCAGCAGGGCACTATCTTGCAACCGGTACCATTCCGATGGTGTACATGCAGAACTCGGGGGAGGGGAATGCAGTGAATCCTCTGCTTTCCCTTGCTGACACGGATGTGTATCAGATTCCGTTGCTTCTCTGCATAGGGTGGAGAGGGGAGCCTGGTGTACACGATGAACCACAGCATGTCAAACAAGGCAAAGTAACCTTAAGCCTCCTCGAGTCCATGGGTATCCCCTATCAGGTACTCTCATCTGACGAGGCAACAATGAAAGCACAGGTTGAGCAGGTGTATGCCACTATGAAGGCTGGGCATGCTCCTGTTGCACTCATCGTCAAAAAAGGTCTGTTTGCTGAGTACACCCTACAACAGTCTGTCTGTGTTGAAGGCCAACTGACCCGTGAAGAAGCATTGGAGATCATCGTAAAACATGCTGCTCCTCATGCCATCTTTGTCTCCACTACCGGAATGGCATCGCGAGAACTGTACGAGATCCGTGAGCGACATGGAGAAGGGCACGAGAAGGATTTCCTTACCGTCGGGTCCATGGGCCACGCTTCCCAGATTGCTCTGGGAATTGCCTTGAACAAGAAGCATCGACAAGTATTCTGTCTTGATGGGGATGGCGCAGCCCTCATGCATCTTGGCGGGATGGCCATTATCGGGACGAGGAAACCTGAAAACTACTTCCATATCATTCTGAACAACGGTTCCCATGATTCGGTAGGCGGCCAGCCAACCGTAGGTCGTGAAGTTGATATGGTTGGTGTTTCTGCAAGTCTTGGGTATGCAACTTCCGTCAAAGTTACTGATGAAAGTACGTTGGTGGATGCGTTGTCAACGAAGAAGACAGGGCCACACTGTATTGAGGTACTGGTGAAGAAAGGGAATCGCAAGGACCTTGGACGTCCGAAGAGTACACCTGTGGAGAACAAGCAGGCGTTCATGCACTATATTGCAGAGGAAACCACATGATTCGAGAAGCAGTGATTGTTGGGGCAGGATTGGGTAGTCGGCTCAAAGATATGACCAAGGACAGACCAAAAGGTTTTCTTGAATTGGATGGTTCCTACTTGGTGGAAATGTCTATCAAAAAACTGTTGGAGCATGGTATTGAACGCATTATCATCGGTACCGGCTACTGCAGTGAATGGTACGATGAGCTGGCGAAGAAATATCCTGCCATTGAGACAGTGCACAATGCCAACTATGCAGGAACCGGCAGTATGGGAACGCTGGAGGTCTGTGCTTCCAAGGTAACGAGCGACATCCTTCTGCTTGAATCCGATCTCATCTATGACTCAGTGGCGCTGTTCACCCTGCTCAATGACCAGCATCGGAATGTGGTGCTTGGTTCTGGTGCAACCAATTCGGGAGATGAGGTATATATCGGTGTTGATGCCAATCTTGAGGTTGCAGCTATCTCTAAGAAACGAGAGACGGTAGGCACTCCGTATGCAGAGTTGGTCGGCATTTCCAAGCTCTCCTTCAAGACTTTGCAAGCCATGTGCAGCTACGCTGCCTGCCACCATCACGATATGCCCAAGATGGAGTATGAGACTGCGCTCGTTGGTGCCCAGATGATGGGAGAGCACCTGTTTGTACGGAAGGTGAATTATCTTGCTTGGCGCGAAATAGACGATGCTTCGCACCTTGAGATGGCTACCAAGGAGATCCTTCCGAGAATCAAAGAGAATGAGAGCATCAGGCAAGTACGTCGTGAGGTGTTGCTCAATCCCGGTCCTGCAACCACTACAGACTCGGTGAAGTACGCCCAGGTATGTGCTGACATTTGCCCACGCGAGGAAGAGTTCGGGCAAATGATGCGCTGGATTTGTGATGAGCTCACTGCATTCATCGGGAAAAAGGAAGATTACGAGACAGTTCTCTTTGCCGGATCCGGCACCTTGGCTGACGAAGTCATGGTCTCTTCCTGTGTTCCTCAGAATGGAAAACTGCTTATCATCAATAACGGTTCGTATGGACAGCGCTTGGCCAAGATCGCCTCGGTGTACCGGATGGACTATGAGGTCTATGAAAGCAGCACCTATGAGGCAATTGACCTGGAGGCTCTGGCAAGGAAGCTTGATGAGGGCGCCTATACTCATCTTGCTGCCGTCTATCATGAGACAACCACAGGATTGCTGAATCCCATTCCCCAGATTGGTCGCATGTGCCATGACCGAGGTATTGTCACCATCATCGATACGGTGAGTGCGTTCTCAGCAATCCCCATCGATATGGAACGTGATTGCATTGACTTCATGGCCTCAACCTCCAACAAGTGCATCCAGGGAATGGCCGGTGTGTGTTTCGTCTTCTGCAACCGCAAGGAGCTGGAGAAGCTCAAGGGTGAGCCGATGCGAAACTACTATATGAACCTGTATGATCAGTACCAGTATTTCTCCAAGACGCTGCAAACCCGGTTCACTCCTCCTGTTCAGGTATTGAACGCATTGCGTCAAGCCATTATCGAGACCAAGCAGGAGACCATTGAAGCTCGCTATGCTCGCTATACGGCTTGCTGGAATGTACTGGTGGATGTGGTGAAGGAGTTGGGTTTGGAAATGCTGGTGAAAGAGGAGGAGCAATCTCACCTGATTACGGCAATCCTTGAGCCGACGGATGGTACATACTCTTTTGAGGAGTTCCACGACTTGGCCAGAGAGCAAAGCTTCACCATCTATCCTGGAAAGCTGGGGAATATCAATACATTCAGAATCGCAAACATCGGGGATATCCAACCCCATGAGATGGAGCGTTTCGCCCAGTTCATGCGTGGGTATTTCAGAACGTAGAAGTACCAATTCATTAACCAGTTCAACCATCAAGGGGAATCTGCTCAGGCAGGTTCCCCTTTGCTGTCTCTGGAGGTTATCCCTTGCTGCTCTGCCTGGGAATAAGCTTGGACTGCAACACATGCTTTTGCTTGGAGTAGGATCCTGTGTTGATCACCTGCTTGAGCAGGCTTACCCCCAGCATACCCATCTCTTGGAGCGGAAGCTCGAACGTGGTGATGGGCACATTCCAGAACTCAGAGAAATCACGATTGTCGAAACCCACCACCCGCACCTGTTGGGGAACCTGGTAGCCTCGCTTTTGCAAAGCAGAGATGGCTCCTGCAGCAATGTAATCATTTGCACAGAATATCCCATCCGTATCAGGATAGTCGTCCATGATGCTGTTTGCAGCCTCAAAGCCGTGGGAGAAATCGTAGGTGCCGAAGTAGGAGTGGGTGGGCATACTCAGATTCAGCTCATCAACCCGCTCGGAGAACCCCTTGAGGCGATCCTGTACTGACAGACGATCCTCGGGGCCGCATATCATTGCAGGATTGCGCATCCCACATCCATAGAGGTGCTCTGCCGCCTGATACCCCCCTGTTCGGTTGTCAGGAATGACGCTGATCATATCCGGGGTGTCCATATTCACCGAAACGATTGGGATGTCCGAGTTCTGGATATCAAGGTTGAACTCCTTCCAGATCGGAAGGTGGTGGCAGAACAGGATTCCCTCCACCTTATGGCTCTTCAGGAATTGGTAGGCCTTCTTCAAGTCGTTGCCGAACTCAATGCCGGAGACGAAGAACAGTGAGTGCTGTCCCCCCGAAAGCCCGTGCTCAATACCACGCACAATCTGGTTGACGAACGTCTCGGTGATATCGGCGGCAAGACAGCCGATGATCCCCGAAGAACCGCGTTTCATCCGTGAAGCACTCCAGGAGGGCACATAGCCCA
>Ga0265295_1005822_pt1 | contig 15397 bp, 8 predicted proteins | sample Munlansysbiofilm_FD_192503 | JGI IMG/M metagenome (GOLD analysis project Ga0265295, IMG submission 192503) | Leachate microbial communities from a municipal landfill in Southern Ontario, Canada - Methane capture system biofilm | ecosystem: Engineered > Solid waste > Landfill > Unclassified ... | reverse complement strand
GATACAGGATACGTCTACGGACGCGTACGTTCTGAGCTGTTAGGCCGCTGGATAGCAGCCCGCGGCGTGCGCGACCAAGTTGCAATCATCACAAAAGGTGCCCATACGCCACACTGCAACCCGGACGCAATTGTTTCACAACTCAACGAACAACTCGAATGGCTCAGGGTTGATTGCGCTGAAATCTATATGATGCATCGCGATAATCTCGACATTCCAGTCGAGCAGTTTGTTGATGTGCTCAACGATCTTGTTAAAGCCGGAAAAATTAAAATCTTCGGTGGCAGCAATTGGACGCTTGACCGCCTGCGCAAAGCCAATGCCTACGCAAAACAAAAAGACCTGCAAGGATTTTCTGTTTTGTCCAACAACCTTTCTCTTGCCGAAATGATCAATCCGATCTGGGAGGGGTGTCTGCATGTGCACGACAAACAGTCGCGGGCATTTCTTGAGGAAACGCAGATCGCGCTCCTGCCATGGTCCAGCCAAGCCCGGGGGTTTTTCGTTCCGTCTCGAGCGCAGCCGACTCTTCAGGAAGACCCCTCGCTCGTCAACACGTGGTACTCGAAGGACAACTTCGAACGACAGGCCCGAGCCATTGAACTGGCAAAGGAAAAAGGATGCGAACCGATCAACATCGCCCTTGCGTGGGTGCTGCACCAGCCGTTCCCCGTTCTGCCGCTCATTGGCCCGCGTCAGCTCTCAGAAACACGCTCCAGCTTTGCAGCGCTTCAGGTTAAATTAACGCCGCGCGAATGCCAGTATCTCAACCTGGAGATCTAATTGCGGGCTTCGCCCACATCTCAATCGTAATCGTAATCGATCGTGCGATTGTTTGGTTCCTAGTCCCTCGGTTCTGGTTACAGGAATATCGTACGCGTACTTAGGGCAAAGCCCGGTACTCGTACGCCTCATCGCATCTCGAACAAATCGCCACCTGCACCGAAGGCAAACCGACACCATCTGTACACCGACCAATCATGAACCTTGATCAACTGCTGGCTGCCATCAAAGAGTCAGATCTGCATGAACACATTTCAGATTTCTGGGATATCGCACAACGTGAATGCCCACCCGAAGCATACGCAACGCGCTATCTCACACTGGACGCAATCCAGCAGGCTTGGTCTGACGGCCAGTTTTTCACACAGGATGCCCCTGACGAACTGATTGAGATGGCCCAGCGCATCCGGTCCACGCCTGAACTGCTGGCACTAGCCGCCTATAGTCACTGGCGGCAGTTCGAAGGGCCTCCCGAACAACCGCCGAAACGGCAGTGGCCTGAGCTACGGAACTGCCTTGGTTGCGAAGCGGAGCTATTCTATCTGATTGTTGCGCTCGGTTTTATCCCTTCCGTCCAAGCCTATCACCAGAGTCTTAATCTGCCATCCGCCATCACTCAGGGAACGGGCCTCCAAGTTGCCCGCTATTGCGACAACTATCGCCGCGGTCGAGGGCGACTGGGGATTTACATCAGACAGTTCGGCTGGCTGGGCAACTACATGCCGCCTAACCTTTATTTCCGAATCGGACGTTTTGAGTACTGGAAACGAACCTTCAAGCAGCCGGTTTGCGTCTTCCGCCGCCGCTCCGACGGCGCCACACTGGCGCTCTCACAAGGTGATCTAGTCTTCACACCGGCTGGCGACCGTTGCCTGACCGGAGCGCCGCCTCGGCCTGGCTCCTGGATATCCTCTTACACCGAGTCCGAAACGGCATTCACCGGCAATCCCCTTTCCCCCTCCGGACGGGCCTGTCGCGAGCCGGTACAGTTGCCTCGAGACGCATGGACCTGCGTGCTGAAACCCGGCGATCCCGTGCTCGACATGCACATCCCTGCCGGCGGCGGGATGTCGCCAGAAGTGGCTACGGCATCGCTACAAGAAGCGTATTCTTTCTTCAATACTTTTTTTCCTGAGCCGCGCGTGCAGGCTGTTGCCAGCGCCTCCTGGATGTTCTCAAACCAGCTCGAAGCCTGCCTTCCACCCACAGCCAATCTCGTGCAGTTACTCCGAAAACTCTATCTATTGCCCCATGCCTCCAGCCCCAACGCCGGGCTCTGGTTTGTTTTCCTACAAGACGGCGGCTTCAATCCCGACACCGCACCGCGCGACACATCACTGCAGCGGGCCATTCTCGACACCCTCGCACAAACACAAGAGCCTTGGCATGTTAATGGCATGTTCATCCTCTGCGACGACCTCGATTCACCCAACAGCGAAACCTACCGCCACAATTGGCCACCACAAGGTCTCGGGCTTTGAACCTAAAAAGAGCACTTCAACATCCAATATCCAACAAAAAATATCCAGTGTTCAAATAAAAATACGACACCTTGCCTACAACTTAATTTTTAACGTTAGATTGTTTTCGACTATAAACCGTTTACGTATAGCTGTTTAACAAGGAAACGTTTGGTTTTTCGATACCGATGCCGATGCCGATACCGACTTCGACAGGAACATTTAATCTCCACACTTAAGCTCTTACACTTAATCTTACACTTAAGCCTCTGGGGTCTGGTTTTTTCGATTACGATTACGATTGCGATTACGGACGCGGAGGCCCGCGTCCCTCCAGCTTTTCAGAAAACAGTGCATAAGTGGAGGGCGAGCAGGCCTCTGCCGCCGGTCATATCAAACACTCCATCAAACCTCGCACCTAAGCAGGTAGGGCAAAGCTGTCCCCAGTTAGCCATTGACCTGAAAAGCTTTTAATTCCCTAGCCACTTTCAAGTGGCAAGCACTCAGTCCGCATGATCAAGCACCCCCTGCAACTTCGCAATCAACAACCCATAATTCGCAACCGGAACACCGACCTGTTGCGCTTCCGAAATGCGTCGACGCAACTCACGCCTTGCGAGCATACAGCCGCCGCAGTGAATAATTAACGCGTACGGACGTAAATCAGCCGGCCAGCTTCCTCCGCTGCAAAACTCCAAATCCAGCTTTTTTTTCGTATACGTCGCCAGCCATTTCGGAATTTTCACCGTACCAATATCATTACATTGACGCCGATGCGTACACCCCTCCGCAATCAGCACCTTGTCCCCATCTTTAAGCGTATCCAGTACAGACACGCCAGCCTTTAAAACCTCGAAATCACCTTTGTAACGTGCAAAGAGAATCGAAAACGATGTCAGCTCAACGTTTTCTGGAACGATCGCACGCACATCGGCAAACACTTGCGAATCGGTCACCACCATTCTCGGCGGCGCTTTAAGCGCATCGAGCGCCTGAGCTAGCTCAGGCACTTGCGTAACAATCGTCATGCAATGACTATCAAGAATATCCCGGATCGTCTGCTGCTGCGGCAGAATCAACCGCCCCTTAGGCGCGGCATCATCAATCGGCACCACCAGCACCACGATATCTCCGCGTGTCAACCGATCCCCGATCACCCGCTGGCTCTGCGGTTCATCGAGCTTGGCATGAGCCATCGCATCCTTCAAAACCTCCATCCCCTCGCCCGTCACCGCAGAAACCGCAAAAACCGGTGCCTTCGCATCTTCAGCCAACGTAGCAAGTGCCTCAGCCGTAACAGGAGACGCATCCACTTTATTAACAATCACAAAAAAAGCAATCCCGCTCTTCCGGAGCTGATCCATCCATTCGCGCTCATACGATCCGATACCCACAACGGGATCGGTCACAATCATCACGAGATCAGCACTCCGCAACTCCTGTCGCGCACGCTCCATCCGCAACCCGCCGACGACAGCCTGATCGTCGTCGAGCCCTGCCGTATCCACGAGCAGAACAGCCCCCAGAGGCAAAAGTTCCATCGCCTTCCGAACAGGATCCGTCGTCGTTCCCGGCACATCAGAAACAATCGATACCGGTTGTCCGGCAATCGCATTCACTAAACTCGATTTCCCCGAATTCCGGCGCCCGAAAAACGCAATCCGGATCCGCTCGCTCTGCGGCGTGCGACTCATTTCATCTGACATATTCCATTTCCCTCCTGTCTAATCATAATCGTAATCGTAATCGTAAAGCAGCCAGTGGCTAGTGGTTAGTGGCTAGTGGCTAGTGGCTAGAAACAATCGGTTTTGTTTTCAATTCCGAAATCGGACGCGGAGGCCCGCGTCCCTCCATAACCATCCGCAAAGCCCTAACACCTAAAACCTAACACCTAACACCTGCGCCGAGCGGCGCCTTGGCCCTGCCGCCGTACTTTCCATAGCTCTCCCCCCTAAGCCGCAACAAGCGGCGCACCCCTAAGGCCCACAAGGCCGCACCCCTAAGCTGCAAAGCAGCGCTCCCCTCTCCCCTTCGTCCTTCCCCCTATCACCTATCACCTATCACCTTCCCTGTCCCCGCATCAAAACACGTCGTACCGAATCAGGACACAGCCGCCAAACAACAACACCATACACAACCATTCCCGCTAATATAGAGAGACTCAGAATAGCCACCGCAGCTAGGCGTCCTTCACCTAAATACGTGGTCCCGACCGCACGCGTGCCCAACACAGCACCCCCCATCACCACCGTAGCCAACGCCATCCGACTCAAAGGTCGCACGAGCCGGCCAAAACCCATCAGCCCATGCGATACCCGAGCCTTCCAAGCCAGCACAAAACTGGCAACAAGCGAACAAAACACCGTCGACCCGGCAATCCCCGCATGCTTCCACTCCACGGGTAACGTCAAAACAAGCAGAATATTTAAAACGGCATTAATCCCCACCATCCCAATCGCTACCTTCAACGGCGTCTTCATATCTTGCTGAGCGTAAAACCAGGGGGTGAGAATTTTATTCAGACTAAACACAAGCAGCCCCGGCGCATAACACATCAGCGCTCGCGACACACGAACCGTATCGCCTGCACTAAACGCGCCGCCTTGATAAACAAAAGCCACAATATCCCGAGATAAAAGGGCTAATCCAAGCCCCGCTGGCAATGTTAAGAGCAAAACATCCTCCGCCGATCGACGCAATGTCAGCTTCGCTTCATCAATCGCATTCCGCGCAAACGAACCGGCCAAAGTTGGCAGCAGCACCGTAGCAAAGGCCGTTGCGATCACGCCAAGCGGTAGATAAACAAGACGTTCAGCATACGCAATTGCAGCCGGAGCCCACCGCCCCGCCCAAAGTGCCAGCGCATTGTCTAAAACAAGATTAATTTGGACCGCTCCCATGCCTAGCGCACCGATCAATGTATTGCGCCAGACAATGCGTACATTCGACTCAAACCACCCGTCAAACGTCAGTCCAACATGAATGCCACAGCGCCGCACAGCACGAAGCAAAAAGACCATTTGCAAAAGCCCCGAAAGTAACACGGCCCAGGAGACGATGCTGACTTTCTCAAACAACGTCAACTCAGGGAAAAAGAACAAACCCGCCAACGTGGCTATCCATACCACATTGAGAATGACCGGAGCAAAAGCCGCCCGCCCGAACCGCCCAAAAGCATTCAGAATCCCCATGCCGAATGCGCCTGTACAAATCATCACGGCATACGGAAGCATCGTGCGCGTCAAACGCATCGTCACAGCCACACGCCCTTCCGGGGCAAACATCGGCAGCAGCACCGACAACACCACCATGCTGACAGCACAAATTGCGGCCAGCAAAAGAAAGACCATACTCGCAACCGCCTTCGCTAATCGCTCCGCTTCATCCATGCGCGCATGCTCAACCTGCGCTTTAAAAACAGGAACGAAAGCAGCCGACAGCGCGCCTTCTCCGAACAGCTTACGGAATAAATTCGGGATCATGAAGGCGATGACAAATGCGGACTGTTCCAGCCCCGCACCGATAAGCCTGGAGGTCAGCATTTCACGCCCAAGCCCCAGAACGCGGCTTAAACCCGTCAGTCCTGAAACTTTCGTAACACTCCTATTTACCGCTGATTCATCCACTTCCATCAATGCCTTCCATTAACGTAAATTATTTTGATCACGAATTTCACCAATCTACACGAATACCGTACAATAACTTAACTACGAGTTTTTAAACCATAACCGCCGAAGGCTGTGTGCTCTCTGTGTTAAAAACTCGTAGCCTAGTCCACCCAAGCTCCCAAAGTTACCCTCCTCGTTTTTTCGTGGCGGTGCCGCGCGGCGGGCTTGCCTATAACTTGATTCCCAATTTTCTTAATCTTAATCATAATCTTAATCGAAAAACAGCCAGTGGCTAGTGGTTAGTGATTAGTGGCCAGAAACAATCGATCCCGATTGCGATACCGACTTTTCTTCACACTCCCCACTTTACACTTCCCACTCGGCGCAGCCGCAAAGCCCTAACACCTAACACCTAACACCTAACACCTGCGCCGAACGGCGCCTTGGCCCGCATCCCTCCAGCCTTCGGAAAGACACTTAATCTCCACACTTAGTCTCATACACTTAATCTCACACTTTAGCCCCTACTTCCCCGTCAGCGCATCCACTGTCGCCGTCAAAATCGAAAAAACATCCTCCCCCAACGGATAAACCACAACTGTCCGCAATCCATGACGCTTGGCAAAGCCCGTAATCCGACGTTGCTCTGACGTGTTCTGCACAAGAATCGTCTGTATCCCATGTTCCCGAATCGTCGCCGACACGGCTGAAAGATGGCGCGCCCCCGGTGTCTGGCCATGCGCTTCGACCGCCACCTGCTCCAAGCCGAACGCTTCAGCAAAGTGCCCCCAGGCAGGATGGTAAACGAGCACCTGTGTGATCCCGGCTGTATGCAAACGCGCCGCTAACGTCTGCTTAAGCGCAAGCACCTGTTCGGCAAAGGCTTTTTGCCGTATAGCAATAGCTTCAGCTTCATCCGGAGACCGTAAGATGAGCGCCGCTGCTAACTCCTTCGAGAACAAAACCAGCCAATCCGGAGACATCCAGTAATGCGGATCTTCTGCATGTTCATGACTGTGATGCCCATCTGGCAGCGTCTCATGCACCTCTTCCGCATCAGAAACCACGCCGGCCACACGCAATGATGGATTAATCCTCATAAGCTTCTTCACAAGCACATCTTCGAAGGGCAAACCAACCTTGAAATATAGCTCGCACCCTTGCAGCTCAAAAAGCTGCTTGGGCGTCGGCTCAAACGTATGGGGATCTTGTCCGCGGTCAATCACAACGAGACATGGCGGAGCCTCCTCGCCTGCAACCGCGTCAAAAACAAATTTCTGAGGCGGAATCGAAACCGCCACAACTGGTTGAGCAACACAAAACATGCTTGTAGCAAACAGTAGAAACGAAACAAGAGCGATTTTCTTCATTTTTTTACCCTCCGATGTTCTTACCCATCCCTCCGCAAAATCCGGTCGGGACTGAACCCAACCCTCCAGATCCCCTAAGCTCGGCTATTTTAAAAATGGAGGAACGACCTCCGTCTCGTCCGCTTAGGTTTTGCAAAAACCACTTTCTTCAAAACATTTACGAAATCCCCGCGCCGCCTCCATCGGTGATTCTGCCTGAGAAAACGCCGAGACAATGGCCAATCCATCAGCACCGGCAGCATAAACGGCCGCTGCACGCGACAGCGTAATGCCACCGATCGCTACGGCTGGATATGGCGCCAACGCTTGACGAATCTCAGAGAACCCCTCCAAACCCATTTCCGGCGCCGCATCATGTTTCGTTTTTGTCGCGTCATATACAGGGCCGATACCCACATGGTCTACGTCTGCGCCGCAAACGGTCGCCACGTCAGCCAGGCACGTAACCGAAAGTCCAATGGATACTTTCGGCCCAACGATGCGACGCACAACGGCTGCCGGCAAATCCGATTGGCCAACATGAACGCCTTCAGCCACAACGGCCAAAGCAAGTGCCGGCGAATTATTAATGATCAACGGAATGCCGCGCTCACGGAGCATGCCTCGTAAACGAAGCGCACGCGTATACATCGTGCGATCATCCGACTCCGTATCGCGGTACTGTACGAGTGTCACACCACCCGCAATGGCCGCATCCACCGATTCGACAAAGTCACCGGCGTAGCGCGACGGCTCATCGGTCACTAAATACACGGCATAAGCTTCGCGTGTGATCACACCAACACCTTTCCACGTGCCATCAAGTCCTCAGGGCTTATCGCATTCAATGCGTCAAGGAGCGCAATCTGAAACGATCCTGGAGCCAGCGTCCGCTCGGCTGCCATATCTCCGGCTACGGCCATAACAAGTGCCGTAGCCAAGGCCGCTAGACGATAATTCTGATCCGATACGGCTGCGAAAGCCGCTGCAAGCGCTCCTTGAGCGCAACCGACACCAGTCACACGCGTCATGATTGGATGCCCGTTAGCAACAGAAATTGGCACCTCACCGAGACTGGCGATAAAATCAATCTCACCCGTAGCCAGCACCGTCGCACCCGTCTGCACACAGAGCAGATCAGCAGCATCCCGTGCCTCTTCCACACGTGCCGTGCTGTCGACGCCACGAGCCGTCGACTCAAACCCGGCCAATGCCATAATCTCCGAAGCATTTCCGCGTATGATCGCAGGCGTCTTCGCCTTCAACTCATTCGCCAGCGCTGTACGCAGGGAAAGCGCGCCAACGGCAACTGGATCGAGCACCCACGGTGTTCCCGTCGCATTAGCCGCATCAACAGCAGCACGCATCGCCGTCGCCTGCACCTCAGTAATCGTCCCCACATTGATCAGCAACCCACCGGCAATGCCGGCAAATTGCGCAGCCTCTGCGCAATCGTCGATCATGGCCGGGGCTGCCCCAATGGACAACAGACAATTCGCCGTATACCCGGTTACAACCGTATTTGTCATACAGTGAACCAACGGCATTTCACTGCGCAATGCCGCTAATAAAGCAGCACATTCCTGAAGCAAATCTTTTGAGTGTTTCATGTCGCGATTGTACCACAGACAAACACGACACGAAAGATGGAAAGAGTTTAGAACGCTAATCGGTCAGCCGCCGGGGTCTGCTGCAGCTTGCGGGTGTTTTGTTATTTCTTCCCGGAAAAAATTAATTCTCCGAATGCTTCGCGGTCATGAAAACTCCTTGTTTCGAGGTTTGGCGACCACAAATACAATTCGGGGCCCTTTTTATGCCTATGCTGATCGAGAAAAAAGTGTCCGCGTCCGACATTGATTTGCCAACTATTCCCTGCCTTGGGGGTATCCGCATTGAGCGATTTAAATGGGATACGAACAATCGCTTTCCATTCTTTATTTTCCTCGTCAATATAATTTCTATATTCCCAATCGCCATTCCATGTGTCATCCCCTTTTCCGAAAAGAGGACTTAATGGGTCGATCAGCATACTGTTTACAGCATCATACTGGGAGTTTTCTGCTGGATTGAAAATCAGATGAAAAAACTCTTCCAACCCATCAGGCGCAAAAAACAACTCTAAGCATTCCTGCTGCCATGCAGGTCCATCCCGCCCAACCGAATGAATGTCCATTTTATCGCCAGGAAGCGTACAGCTAAAACCAACATACAGATTTTCAGCATCATAGATCATCTTGAATTGCGTTGTTTGGCTGACCTTCTCGGCTTGAATCCCGCCTATGGATTCAAAGGGAACACTTTCCCATACGCCAGACTCAAGATTGCCATCCAAAGAAACGCTTCCTGTCGTTTCAAAAACTTCAAGTTGTTTTTTCAACGTTCCCGGGAGGATGCCAAGTTTTCTTAAGTTCAGCGTATCCCAGGCAAGCGGAGAACTCATCGTCCCCCCCAGTCTTCCATTCACCTGAACCGTGTCCCGGCTAAATCCTCCAAGAAACTTCACGTCATTCCAGTCTGAGACTTTATGCATTCTGCCTTCAGAATCATAATAAGAATCAAGCATGGCATTGCGCTCCTCAACACGGTCCGCCAGTTTCTCAAAAGATGATTGGTCCGGAGACATTTTATACGTATTATAAAAATGGACAACCGAGGCAAGGTTCTTCACGTAGTCAAATTCTTTCCTGACCAATGCGATTCGTTTTTTCACCTTTGTTTTTTCAGCAGCCTCCTCAGCTTTCTTTAAGTTCTTCTCCATCTTTTCCAATATTTCAGGTGAAAAATTATATGCGATGATCGGCTTGGAGTTTTCTGGCGAAAACCCTTCTGCGGGAGCGCCCGATCCGAGGAAATTCGCATACAGTTCCAGGCGTTTATACATCGTGTCAAAAAATATTTTCATAGGGATATACGCTTCACCATATGCTGACTTGTAAAAGTTATCTGTCAGTCGTTTATAATCCTGTGGGACATCAGCAAACATCTGTCCATAAACGTAATAAACAGGGCCTTCAAGCCCGAAAAACTCACCCCATCCACACTTGTAAATCGCACGTACATTGTTCTTTCGGAAACGTTCAGCCTGTGCGCCAACTGACTGCGGGGTGGTCTTAGGAGTCAACCCAGGCTGTTGATATTGTCCCCAATTATAGATATAAGCCATGAAGCCTCCAGAAATGCGATAGTCATCCCATTTTTTAAAGGCTTCTTCACTATAACGAGAAAGTTCAACAACAACATTGTCAGGAAATGTTTTGAAGGTTTTGGGCGGATTCGCCGTGGGGCCGTAAGCAATTATAATTGCCTTTTTACCGGGTCTATCTTTTAACAGCATTTCGGCAAGTTGTTTGTGGAGGATCCATAGCTTTTCTCCTGGATCGCTTGTCGCAAAAAGTTTTTCGCAGTTTTCACACTCGCATGGTTTATAGCCATCCGTCTGCCCGATTTCGTAAGACCCATAGCCAATGTCAAGCTGCTTGAGCATCTCCTTGTACATGAGGTCCTGTACGTGAGGATTTGAAATGCACAAGTGGTTGCTTGCAGGATTCCTTTTCCCTCCAAGAAGGGCGAAATACTCTGGGTGGGTCTTGCCAAACGTCTCTTTCGGAACGGCGGTATAGTAAGAATGGCCACCGTTCATTTTAATCGAATTAGAAGAAAGATAATTATTGGCTATATCGTATACCATTTCAGCATGACGCCCGGAGCTTAATTTGATATAGGGCGTTCGTTTTAAGTCTAAATCGCTATTAACCGCAATACAACTCAGCGTCGGAACCTCTATTCCATTCGGTCCCGGAAGAAGAAACCTAACACCCACGCTTCTCTCTAAAAATGAGGTGACCGCTTTTAAGGTTCCCAAAACATGACGGGAATAATACTTTGATTTTTGGTCTGGGATGTCTGGGCGGTCATTCCCGGCAAGAATTATATTTTCACCGATGGCCTTTTCAATATACGTCCACCCCGTCAACTCCCTAGGATGGATTCCGTTTGCACGAGCAAAATGAGTGTTCCCTAGAAAGAACGCCGGAATACTTTTGTTATACGCATTTTCTCTAAGGATAGGCAAGCTGATACCAGAAGCTTCTTCTATGCAATCTTGCAGGAGTTTTGCACTTTGTTGTACAAAAACATCGGCGTGTCCAGCATCTGTTTCTTCTGGAATAACAATTTGATACTTACTTTTGCTTGATTCAACAACGAATAAGTCCTTTTTTTCCGGTGTCGTCTTTGTAGTTGTACACCCACTCACAGCTAGCAATCCCAGTGCTAATATCAACGTTTTTTTCATATTTACTTTCTTTTTCATTTGTTACTCAAAAATTATTTGTCCCATGGATTGATAACGATCGCGCCAAATTTTATAAAAAATATTCGGCTCCCAGATAAAATCACCGTGTGCACACCTTCGCTTGAAATTCCCAAACCACACATCCCCCTTAACTGGTGTTTGATTAAAATGCTGAAACGGTATTTTCATCTCTACCGTATAATCTCCAGTCTCGGAATTACCAGACACGCGGATCTGTCCGCCTTCTATTCCCGATTGCGACGTATAGCTATCCGTCATGTTGGGTCCAGCATGAGGTTCGCATGTATAATACCCGGAGGTTTTGGAACTTAACCTGCCAGGGAACATGGCTGTTTCTGTTTTATCTTGTTTCGGACCTAGAAATACAAACATCCAGTCAAGCCTTAGATTTTCCGGATCAACGTGGTCATAAGTCCCCAAAACATAAAGCGCTTCCTGATCATAAGCGACCTTAACCGTCGTACGAATCATTGGAAGGTTTTTATTCATCGTGAGCCGAACCAAATACTGTGCTTCTGCTCGTTCCCACACAGGATCGTCAGCTAAGCCATCGAGGATGATTGGCGTTGCACTTGCTGCGGCTTTTATAACACGGCCATTCGGCACGATGCCATGATTTAAATAAAAATCAAAATCCCACAAAAACGGCCCCTTCAATGGAGCGCCCAAACGACCACCCGCAAGCAATGTTTCTTCATTCGTACCCCCGAAAAGCGAAAAGCCGTTCCACGGTTTCAGTACACCATTTTCGTATTTCTCTAACGCCGCCACAAAGGAGTTTCGTTTCTTAATCGCTTGATTAAGTTCCCCTAAATACAACAAAGACGGCTTGCTGATATACTGCATAAAGGTTTCAGCGATACGTGCCGTATGTTTCAGGTAATCGAATTCTATTCTGACAAGTTCTAAACGAGTTTTCACCTTTTCAGCTTGTCCCCTCTTCTCCGCTTGGATTAAATCATTCTCCAACTCGTTTACGATCTGATGAGGATAACGGAGTAAGAGCAACTTCATGTTCTCGTGATCAAATTCTTTCGTCCCAGCCAACAAATCAGTATCGTTCCAGTCGGGTTCTACGGAATCAAGATTCATTCCCACACGTTGATAAAGAAGCGCATAAAATCGTTTCATTGGCTCAGACGCTTCTCCAAACGCATTTAAACAATACTCCTCATGAATTTTCTGAACGTCCGCATCACTGTCTTGCAAAAACTTTCCATACGTATAATAAACTAAACCTTCCAGACCGAGTAATTCTCCAAACCCGCACCGATAAATTCCTTTAACATGGTTAGCCGCAAAGAGCTTAAGCTGCTGCTCGCAAAACTCAGGCGTTCTTTTTGGAGTAAACCCGTCTATTTGATAAAACCCCCAGTTGTAAATATAAGTAACAAAGCCACCGGGAACATGAATGGCTTCCCATCGCTTAAAATCTTCTGGCAAATACTTACAGAGCTCAATCACCACGTTTTCAGGGAAACGCTGAAACGTCTTTGGTAAAACATACGTTGGACCATAAGACATGATCACCAGTTTTTTTGCTGGCCGATCTTTTAAAAAACGTTCGGCCATCCCTCGGTGCATGATCCAAAGCTTTTCTCCCCACGTAGGCTCATTGCGTCCTTGACGTCCGCCGTTCTCTGATTGGATGCCGTACATGTTGAGACACGTTTCGCACTCGCAGGGTATAAATCCATCACTTTGCCCAAGTTGAACCCAATCATATCCCTGGTCAGCATGATTGAGCAGTTCCTGATAAATCAGCTCCTGAACGTCAGGATTAGACAAACAATACTGCGGACGTGTCGAACGCACGCTGCGCTCACCGTCAAATAAAGCGAAATATTCCGGATGAGATTTTCCGTACTTCTCCGGGGGAATCGCCCGATCATGCGAATGCCCTCCGTAAGTCCCGTATGACACAGAAGGGAAAAAGTTGTTTGCAAGATCATAAAAAAGGTCTTTCGGACGACCCGAACAATATTCAAATTGTGGCGTACGCTCAATTGACAAACCGGCGGGAACGATGATTCGATCCTGCTCCCGCGTTTCTATTCCGTTACTCCCCGGGAGTAGAAAAAAGGTGTTGCAATAGCGTTTGGCAAATTCAAGAACGGATTTTATACTTCCCAGATAATAACGTCTATAATTTCGCCCCGTTTCATGACTGGAACGTGGCGCGTCATAACCGACTAAAAAAACGTTTTTGTTATCCGATTTTATAATATGTGTCCAGCCTTTTAAAGACTCACAATCAATTCCGGCCTTTTCAGCACGCGAACTTTTCCCAATGAATATTGCGGGCGAATCCCCGTCGTAATCACCGCTCATGATTGGTAAAGACGCTCCGCTAGAATCCAGAATGATTTTTTGAAGCAATTCTGCACTGGAAAGCAAAAAAGAATTTAGCTGCTCGTTGGAACCTTGTTCAACAACAATTGTATACTTACTTTTCCCGTTTTCTGTAATGATTAAATCAGCCGCTTTAACATTTAAGATGGAAGCCAGAATTATCATTGAGGCGCAGACAACTTTAAGCATATAAGTTCCTTTATAAAAACTGGGCACGTTTTATTTCAAGACTGATCGTTTTCAAACCGAATGTGTTTGAATTCATTCATAGAACTGTACCGCTAACAATTCTTTTAACCTCAAAGAAACTACCATTTCAAATGTTTCGAGTCAAGAAAAACAAAAAAACCAAGTGTTCAGTTCGCCTTCGGGGTGTGTCAGGTTTAAATGGTATTTTCCGGATCGTAAATCGGAAAAACTTTGTCAAGGTCTCAAACCGATTCGTTTACGGTGCAATTCAAGCAATTCCGTTCTTGCGGAAAAAGATCAGATTCAGCATAGTATCAATATGCATCAGGCGAAGAAGAAAAGAAAAGGTCAGCACATCAGACAGAAAAAGCTTTCGCTTGAAACCACGCCGCCATTGCTGGGCGTACATTGAAAGAATGCGTTTAATGAAATGGTTCGTCTACAATATACTGTTCGCAATCGGCTACACACTGATGATGCCGGTATTTATTGCACGGATGCGAAAACGAGGCGGCTACAAAGCCGATTTTGCTCAGCGTCTTGGCCGATTCTCTCCGGAAACAGCAAAAAAACTCGCTGAAAAACCAAGAATCTGGGTACACGCCGTTAGCGTAGGAGAAGCCAATCTAGCCGGCGCTGTTCTGCATGAATTGAGGCAACGCAGACCCAAAGAATCGTTCATTATTTCTACAACCAGTTCAACTGGACGAGCCGTTTGCGATCAGTTAGCTGCCCCTGACGACATTGTGATTTATCTGCCGGTTGACTTCCCACATATCATCCGCCGCGCACTGAAAACAATCAATGCGAAGGCGCTCGTATTAACAGAATCTGAATTTTGGCCCAACCTCATCCGCATACTCAAACGCCGCCGTGTGCCGATCATCTTAGTTAACGGGCGAATCTCCGACCGCTCTGCCCCGCGCTATAGAAAGCTGCGTGGATTCTTTTCAGAGATATTTTCCTGCTTCTCTGTGCTACTCGTGCAATCAAAGATCGATCGCGAACGGTTGCTTGCTGCAGGCGCACCAGATGCGCGGATCAAGGTGATGGGTTCGGTGAAATTCGATGTCCCTCCGCTTGCTGAAACCGCACGTTCGATTGCCGAACAAACCCTTTCCGGTGCAGGAATCAACACAAACACCGATCTCATTCTGCTCGGTGGCTCAACATGGCCGGGCGAAGAACGTGCGCTTGCTGAAACGTGGCGCAAAGCCCGCCATGCCACACCCAACCTCCGCCTTGTGCTCGTCCCACGTCATATGGAACGTGGCGATGAGATTGAAGATGAACTCACTACTGCGGGCTTTACCTGCTTACGCCGCAGCCGCATGAAACAGG
>Ga0265295_1005821_pt1 | contig 15398 bp, 18 predicted proteins | sample Munlansysbiofilm_FD_192503 | JGI IMG/M metagenome (GOLD analysis project Ga0265295, IMG submission 192503) | Leachate microbial communities from a municipal landfill in Southern Ontario, Canada - Methane capture system biofilm | ecosystem: Engineered > Solid waste > Landfill > Unclassified ... | reverse complement strand
TCTTCTCTATCTCTTGCGCAATTTTACACATCTCACAAAAGTCTTGTGCATTGAGTGCTGCACCTCCAACTAAAACGCCATCGACTGCATCTATACTTAAAACTTCTTTTGCATTACTTACTTTTACACTTCCACCATAGAGAAGTGGAGCTAATGATTTTTTCTTTAGTTCCTTATGAAGTGATGCTATATCTTCGTTAGTTGGAGTAAGTCCCGTACCTATTGCCCAAACTGGCTCGTAAGCGATTATGAGATTTTCATAGTTTGTGTCTATGCCCTCATACTGCTTTGAGATATACTCCATCATATTATCAAATCCAGCCTCTCTAACCTCAAGAGGTTCACCTACGCAGTAGACTATTTTAAATCCAAGATTTTTATAAAAATCAAACTTTTTAACAAGCTCTTCTTGAGATTCACCTAGTACGTGTCTTCTCTCACTATGACCTATAAGAATGGTTTTTATCCCAAACTCATCAAGATGCACACTTCCTATCTCTCCAGTATATGCGCCCTTTATAGCCCCATATGCATTTTGAGCACATACTGTAATCTTTCCAGTATGTGCAACTATCGAAGAAGTTGCTGGAAATACCAAAACTTCTTGAGTGATGTTGTTTTTACTTAAACACATCTCTAAACTCTTAAGGTACTCTAGTGTCTCCACTCTAGTTAAATTTGTTTTTAAATTAGCTGCAATTATCATATTAGGCCTCTTTGTTAATTATTAAAGGTTCAACCCCTGGGAGTATTTTTCCCTCTAAAAGTTCTAGTGATGCACCACCACCAGTAGAGATAAAACTCATCTCATCATCTACGCCTATTCTTTGAACAAGGTCTGCGGTATCTCCACCGCCAATTACTGTTGTAGCATAGCTATCAGCTACAAAGTTAGCGATTTTGCTTGAACCTCTTGCAAATTTTTCCATCTCATAAACGCCCATTGGCCCATTCCAAAGAACTGTTTGCACATCAGCTAGACCCTCACGATAAAGTCTAACAGTAGCAGGCCCAATATCTAGTCCCATCCAAGCGTTTGGAATCTCTTGTGTGGTTACTATCTTACTTACTGCATCTTCTGAAAACTTGTCGGCAACTATAACATCTACAGGAAGGTAAAACTTAACACCCAGCTTTTTTGCTTCATCCATAATATGTCCAGCTTCTTCTAGCAAATCATCTTCTACTAAAGATGCGCCTATGTTGTAACCCATCCTTTTTAAAAAGGTAAATGCCATACCACCACCTATAAACATCTTATCTACTTTTGGGAGTAGATTCATAAGAGCTTCTAGTTTTCCAGAGACTTTTGAGCCTCCAATTATTGCCGCAAAAGGCCGAACTGGGTTGTTTATAAGTTTGGAGAAAAATGTTATCTCTTTTTGCAGTAAAAAGCCTGCAGCCTTGTGTTCATTATCAAAAAAATGCGTAATACCCTCAACTGAAGAGTGCGCTCTATGACTAACACCAAAAGCGTCATTTATGTAAAATTCTGCCATTGATGCCAGTTTTTCTGAGAGATCTCTATCATTTTTAGTCTCCCCATCTTCAAAACGAAGGTTTTCTAGAAGCAGTACTTGAGAATTTTTAAGTGAAGCTGCCTTAGATATTGCATCTGGGCCTATCACATCTTTAGCTATTATTACATCCCTTTTTAAAAGATGCTGGATTCTTCTTGCCACTGGGACTAAAGAGTATTTTTCATCAACTTTTCCTCTTGGGCGGCCAAAGTGAGATGCCAAAACAACTGCACACTCTTGATCAAGACAGTAGTTTATAGTTGAAAGAGCTGAGCGGATTCTTCTATCATCAGAGATGTTTCCATACTCATCCATAGGGACATTAAAATCACATCTTATAAAGACTTTTTTACCAGCTAAATCTAAGTTTTTTATGTTTAATAATTCCATATAATTCCTTAATTTTTTTTATAATGTTAGATATTATGAACTTACTGCTGAAGTGTCCTCAGCGAGCCCGACTAAGTACCATTTGGGTATTAGCTTTGCAAAACGAGTTCTACTCATTTTGCGTATTTGTTAGATGAGATGTGTAGAGCCATATCAAGAAGTCTTGTTGAATAACCCCATTCGTTATCATACCACGCCATTACTTTGATCATATCACCTGCAATTACCTGAGTTAAATCCTCTGCAACTATTGCACTATAAGAGCATCCTACAAAGTCTTGAGATACCCTCATCTCTTTATCAATGAGCAAAAGTCCTTTTAGCTTAGTCGCTGCCATCTCGTTAAATAGAGCATTTACCTCTTCTACACTTGTTTTTTTTCTTACTACTACATTTAGGTCAACCATAGAAACATCTGGGGTTGGGACGCGAACGCTTTGACCATGAAGTTTTCCATTTAATTGTGGAAGAACTAAACCTAAAGCTTTTGCAGCACCAGTTGTAGTAGGTATCATATTGATAGCCCCTGCCCTTGCACGACGTCTATCTCTTGAGTGCTTTACATCTAAAAGATTTTGATCATTTGTATATGAGTGAATAGTTGTCATCAAACCCTTTTCAATCCCAAAAGCCTCATCCAAAGTCTTTGCAACAAGGCCTAAGCAGTTTGTAGTACAAGATGCATTAGAGACTATATTTTGCCCAGCGTAGAGATATTCATTTACTCCCATTACAAAAGTAGCAGTCTCCTTGTCTTGTGATGGAGCAGAGAAAAGAACTTTTTTTATTCCATTGTTTATATGAATTTGAGCACTCTCTTGAGTTAAAAATAAACCGGTACACTCTAAAACAATGTCCGCACCACACTCAGCAAAGGCAAGTTTTTTAGGATCGCTTTCATTAAAGACTCTGATATTTTTGCCATCTATATTAATATTGTTTTCATCAACTTGAACTACCTCACCTTTAAATGTTCCGTGAACTGAGTCATTTTTTAATAGGTAGAGAATCATGTCAATTGTAGCTAAGTCATTTATTGCTACGATTTGGACATCATTTCTACTAGCTGCTATGCGCATGACACAGCGGCCAATCCTACCAAATCCGTTTATTGCTATCTTAAGCGCCATATATAATTCCTAAAATTAAAAAAATCAAATTATTTTATCCAAAATTAGCTATAATTCGCTTTAAATTTGGACAAGTCTATGGAAACTATTGCACTTTTTGGCGGCTCTTTTGATCCGCCTCACATCGCTCACGAGGCTCTTGTAAAAGCTCTTTTGGAGATAAAAGGGATTGACAAAGTAGTAGTAATGCCTACATATCTAAATCCTTTTAAATCGCATTTCTTTGCACCCTCAGAGTTGAGGCTAAAATGGCTAAGAGAGATTTTTAGTGACTCAAATGAGGTTGAAGTCAGTGACTACGAAGTTAAGCAAAACAAAAAAGTTCCAAGCATAGAGAGTGTAAAGCATCTTCTAAAAAGTTATAAGAAGATATACTTAGTCATAGGCGCAGATAATCTCTCCTCTTTAAGTAAATGGACGAGTTTTGATGAGCTAAATAGTTTAGTTACATTTATAGTGGCATCAAGAGATAGAGTAGATATACCAGAGAGTTATTTAAGACTTAACATTGACATAGATATCTCATCAACTATGTTAAGAGAAGATTTAGACATAACAAAACTGCCATCAAAATGTGCAGATGAGATAATAAAATTTTACCAAGGAAAAAAATGCAATCAAGAATAGAAAAAATAGTAAACTCACTAGATAAGAACAAGGCAGAGTCAATAGAAGTCTTTGACCTAAGAGAAAAAAATTACTTTGTAGAGTATGCCATTATAGCTTCATCACTAAGTTCAAAACACACAACTGCTCTTTTGAACCACATAAAAACTGACTTAAAGCCAACTGAGACTTTTGTACATGTTGATGAGAGTGAGGACTGGGTCGTTATAGATCTTAGCGATATACTAATCCATATCATGACACCAGAATACAGAGTCAAGTATGATATGGAGAGTTTTTTAACTTCACTCTCTGATGGTAAAGAAGGCAACACTTTATAGTTAGTTTGTAAAAGGAGAAACCTCCTTTTACGCTCTACTGCTCTTCTTCTATTTCCTGCTCTATCGTCTCTTTAGTTTCTTCATTTATATTTTGTAAAATATCTTTATAATCATAGATTGAATCAACATATCTAACAGGCTCACTCCCTCTAGCATAGCCGTGTTTTAGAGTTTTATAGTACTTTTTTTGAGACAAAAGTGGTAAAACTTTTTTCAAATCACTCCAGATATTTTTGTTAAGCCCCATTTTCGTAGCTAAAGTTTGTGCATCTGCTATGTGTCCCATACCTACATTATATGCAGCTAGTGCAAACTTTAATCGGTTTTCTCCCTCTACCTCTTCTGGAACACTCTTTAGCATCTGGTTTAGATGTTTAGCCCCGCCTTTTATACTCTCTCTTGGATCAAGTCGATTTTTCACACCTAAGAGTTTTGCAGTTCTTAGTGTTAGCATCATTAAACCACGAACTCCAGTAAAGCTCTTTGCTTTAGGATTCCAATGTGATTCTTGATAGGACTGCGCAGCTAGCAATCTCCATGGTATAGCGTACATCTCTCCATATTTAACAAAGTACTCTTTATAAGTTGGGAGTCTTGATTTTACCCTCTTATAAAACATCGTATTATCATAATAGTCAAAGAAAAGCACATAACTGTAGTAGTGGTCTTTTAGTTGAGCTAATTTACCGCTCTGGTTATATTTGTTAAGCCATGAGTACATATCAGCCTCAAGCTTTTTAGAATTCGGCGCAAGAACCCACGCCAACTGCTCTCTTTCACTTATGATAAATGCTGATTCAATCTGCGACATATATCTTTGATTTAGTGCATATATATTTGAATCTGCAACCGTACAATCTATCTCATGAGATGCAACTTGCTCTAGCAGCTCTTCGGTTGAGAGTTCAGTATCAAAAGATGCATTTATATCAAAGCCATCTGCTTGGAGTGAGCGCAAAGTTTCGCTATAGCTTGTCTCCTCTCCAACCTTTATACGAAGTCCTGCTAGGTCTTCTATATTGCGTGGAAAATTCCCTCCAATAATCATCCCACGGTTGCAAACAACTTGTTCTTGAACTTCAAAATATGAGGGACCAAAGTTAAAATTTTTTTCTCTATCTTTCGTTTTGGCTAAAGATGCAGAGGTTATATGAATGTGAGGAAGCTTTGAGAGTCTAATAGCATCTTTAATTGTGTTTGCAGTTGTTATATTTAACTTTACACCTAAATGCTCTGCATAAGCACTTAGCAAGTCATATTCAAAACCTTGTGGCCCTTCTACACCTATATAATAGGTTGATGGTGCATTTAGCAAAACGACATTAAGTACTTTTGTTTTTTTTATCTCATCTAAAACAGATGGCTTCTCTATTCTCTTTCCTGGCTCATAAGCAGAGTGACTAAGCCAACCAAAAACAAAAAAACTCAAAGCAAAAAGAACTATTAGTAAGGCTCTTATATTTTTATCTAATTTACTCATTGCATTAGTTTACATATACAAGCTTACGCAAATATAAAGCGGTTGATGCCATTTTCATATTCGTGTGCTAAAACCTTGTCATGTACTTTGAGTATTGAGTCAACGAGATAGAGACCTAGTCCAAAACTATTTTTAGATGGATTGTCTTTTGTAAATGGTTCTATGTAGTATTGTAGTGGATGTGCTATACACTCTCCGACGCTCTCAAAGCATAACTCGCCATTTTTCATAACTATTTTCATATGAGAATCCGTTGAGTATTTTATACCATTATCTATCATATTTTTTATAGCAGTTGTGTAGAGTCTATAATTTGCTTGCACCTTAACGCTAGCATCTACATCTATACTCACACACTCATAATCTACCATAGCCATATCTATTGCACCATCTATAATATCTACAAGCCTATACTCATTAAAATTGCTCTTATCGCTGATGCTAGTTACCTCTTCAATAAGTGCAAACTCCTCCACTAAAGTCTCTAGCCTTCCAAAAATAGAGCTAAACCTATCCCTCTCTTTTTGAGTACTAAGCATCTGAGTAGCTATAGTTCCCTTTGCTATTGGAGTCTTTAACTCATGCATAAGGTTTCTTAAAAAAAGGGTCCTTGCATCTAGTAGTGTATTTATCTTCTCTCTAGTAAATTCAAGTTCATTTGATACAAGTGCTATCTCATCTCTTCCTGAAGTTTTAAAAGAGATATTCATATTTCCATTTCCAAAAAGTGCTATCTTTCTTCTAAGTCTTATAAGCGGTCTTAACCTTTGAAGTATCAGCATAAATGAGATAAAAATTATTAAAACAATAGTCAGATAAGAGTAAGCAATAGAGTAGTAAGTATATGGCTTTAACTCTTCATCTTCGATAAGAACGATTCCCAAAGGTGACTCTATATAGAAGTATATTCTCTTTGCATATTCAAGCATCGAGATTCTAAAGTCACGAGTCACTTTTTGAGTGTAGAGCCCCTGATTGTTAAGCATAATAGCTTCATCTACTCTTGTAAAGTTCCTTTGCTTTAGGATCTTTGCATGTTTGGTGATTCTTTTTTTATCTATTTCATCTTTTTCTAAAACAAATTTATATACCGCTAAGTTTGCTTCAAGCATAATTTGTGAAGTATTTTTTTGTAGATGCTCGCGATAAATTTGATTTATAGTTTCATGTTTTGTAAATATTTGTTCTATATATTGGGTTTTATTTAGCTTATAAAACTCCCAAAAAACTGCACTAACGCTAAACAGGGTAACAGTTAGTGCAAAGAGCACAGTTAGTAAAACGGCGTGTTTACGCAATATTGTCTCCTTAGTAAAGAACATATATCAAAAGGATGCAATGTTTTCTTTACTAATTTCTCTCACAAAAAGCTTGCTTTTTTTTAGAAAAGTTTTACTTAGAGCACAAGAGAAAAAATTATCAAATTTTATTATTTAAGTAGTTTATATCCAACGCCACGAACTGACTCTATAAGAGTTTTGTCCCCTAGTTTGTTTCTAATTCTGCCAACCATTACATCTATACTTTTGTTTGATGAGTCTTCATTTATGGCATTTACATTGTGGATAAGATCTTCTCTTGATACTACAAGCCCTTGTTTTGCTATCATATATGCAAGGATGCCAAACTCTGCATTGGTAAGGTCTATATTTCTACCCTTATAAGTTATCATCATAGAAGACAAATCGCATCTAAAATCGCTTTTTGACTCCTCTTTTGCTTCTGATTTTGCAGCATATCTTCTTAAAACTGAGTGGATTCTAGCTTCAAGTTCTCTTGGATCATAAGGCTTTGGCAAGTAGTCATCAGCGCCGAGTTCTAAGGCTTTTACCTTATCTGTCACATCGCTTCTAGCTGAGGAGATAATTATAGGGATATCTTGTCTCTCACGAATCGCCTCACAAACTTCTAGTCCGTCCATACCAGGAAGAGTAAGATCTAGTATAACTAAGTCATACTTCTCTAACTTTAGTATGCTCACCGCTTTAAATGGGTCATCTTCTGTAATAACCTCAAAATCAAACTGCTCAAGATATTCAGTTAAAATCTCTGCTAATTCTAAGTCATCTTCAATCATTAATATTTTTTTCATGGTGAAATTTTATCCTTTTAAAACTAACAAACAGTAATAAGTAATAAGGGTCAGGTGATGAATATCCACTTTTATTCAAACCTCTTTACAATCTTAGAAATTGTTGATGTTGACACATTTAAATATTTAGCGATACTTGCTTGAGTATAGCCATCTTTTATTGCGCTAAACATAGCATTATTTCTTTCTTCTTTATTATTGTAACCACTCAAATGCTCTTCTATGCTTTTTAGCTTATGCAACTTTAGTTCATGCTCTTTTATTTCTATTTTTCTTTTTTGTTCTTCTTTTAATTTTTGGAGTTCATCATCATTTAGGTTTAGTTCTAAATGCTCTAAAACGCCATCTTCTTTTAGCAACTCTAAAAGTTGTGAATGCCTTGCACATTCGATTATATTTAGGCTATTTTGCAAGAATGTAGCTAGTAAAGTAAACTCGTATTGTCCTATATACTCACTCATTTTGGCTTGTATAGGATTTTGTTCTATGTACTTGTAGAGAGTAAAAAGATAACTCTCATTTACAACATAGTAAGACTTATATCTTCCTTGCCAAAGATGTCCTAAACGATTATACTTTTTGTTAAAATAAATAGCGTAGTTGCTATTTATCTGTCTCATTAACAAAGACAAGTTTTCTTCTGTAAGCTCTAACAGCAAATGATAATGATTGTCCATCAAGCAATAATCATGTACATTTACTCTATAAAGTTTACACGCTTTACACAGTATTTCTAAGAACTTATTTTTATCATCTGAACATAAATATATATCAGTTCTTGCAACTCCTCGATTTACAATATGATGAAACCCTGCAAAATCAATTCTCGGTCTTCTTGGCATCTGCTACTCTTTGTTTATGATATATTTTTGTTTTAAATTATACCATAAGTGGATATTCATCACCTGACCCGAATGGCACTAACTTAAGCAATAATCTTCAATAAATCAGTTAAAAATGTCAGTTGGAATACAACTAGCTTTAATGAAGAAATCATCAGCAAATGAAATTCTAAAATTAAAGATAGTCGTAATGAATCATAACAAAAAAATCATAAAAGCACAGCAAAATACAAGTCTAAAAAAACTCAAAAATAGTAATTTAGATTTTCTGCAAAGTTTTATAAAAGAAGATAATTTATCAGAAGTTCTCAAGAATAGAAATCGTATATACTCTCCACAAAAAACACTTAGTATGTTTATATCACAATCGTTAAATCAAGATGGTTCTTGTCAAAATAGAGTCAATAAACTAGCACTCTCACAAGATAAAAAAATTTCTATTAATACAAGTGGATATTGCAAAGCAAGAGCAAGACTATCAACTTCTGCAATCTCAACTTTAACTAAAACTATAGCTATTGATAATGAAAATAAAATACCCAACAACTTAAAATTTAGAGAAATTAGGGGTCAGGTGATGAATATCTACTTTTCTCGTTCCACCTTTCCGAAGGTGGAATGCATACAATAATACAACAGCATCTATACATCACACCTCAGGAGAGGTGTGACGAGATTGGGAGGAGTGCGACGAGATGGTGTTTCTACGATTTATTATCTTTTTCGTGTCTTTGGCTTGCTTCTTTATAGACTTTCATATTATCTCTTTTGCCAATAGCAATGATATAAATAATAATCTTTTTATTTTTAATCTCATAAACTATTCTATATCTTTTGTTATCAAAATATACTTTTTTTAGTCCTGATAGGTTTAAGTTGTTTTTGTTGCCTAAATCTTTACCTATTTCTGGGTTATTGATAATTTGAGTTAGTTTTTTAGCAAAAAGTTTTTTTACACTGTTGTTTAACTTTGAAAGGTCTTTTTCTGCTTCTTCATAAAATTTAAAATCATACATCTAAAGATAGCCCATGTTTTTTTAGTACATCATTGCCATCAAGTAGTTTGTTGTTAGAGTTTAATCTTTCACGAATCTCTTCGTATATAGTCATATCTTCGAGCAAATCCATTGCTTGGGACATTCTCTCGTACTCTTCTACAGATAAGATGACTGCATTTAGTTTATTGTTCTTTAGCACTCCAATTTTCTCAACAAGCCCATTTTTAACTTTAGAAATATACTCTCCAAATTGTTTAGATATTTCAGTTGCAGATGCCAACTCATTTTGTGTATATGCTACCATAGTATTATCCTTTTAATTATACGGATAATTATAACATTTTTTCTCTTGTTTCGCCTTTTTAGAAGGTGGGATGCATACAAAGTGACATATACACTCCAACGCTGGTGCATTGGAGCGAGTAAAAATTATACCATAAGTGGATATTCATCACCTGACCCTTATTCCTCGATAGGAGAGGTGTGAGGAGATAATGCATACTTCATACTTAAGTTAAAAACAAAGTTATATTATACGCAATAAAGGCAAGTCCATAAGCTGCGATAGAAGTAAATACCAAAAGATAAAAAAAGTATTTTATCCCACCAGCTTCACGTGTAAAAAACTAGGGGTCAAAAACTAGGGGTCAGGTGATGAATATCCACTTTTACCAAGACTTTTTATCTTTAGAGTTTAAACTTTACAATCTCTCCGCTAAGAACATGTCAATAACTGTCTGACGATTTACCCAAATATGTTTTGCTTCTTTATCTAGCTTTGACACTTTCATAAAATTTTATCTTCTTTTGTCTTGTTCTTCTTACTGAAATAATTCCAATATAAGTGGATATTCAACACCTGACCCTTACGAGAACAATAAAGCTACGTTATACGCTACAAATGCCAAAGAATAAGCCGCTATTGAAGTAAAAGTAAAGAGGTAAAAAAAGTACTTTATTCCTCCAGCTTCACGAGTAAAGACTATAGAAGCTGCTAAACATGGAAGATAAATCATGATAACAACTATAAAAGCAACAGCTGATGCAAAAGATATGTTTTTACTTATAGCATCTACTAGCGAGCTACTCTCTTCATCCACCTCATCTCCTAGAGCGTAGAGAACTCCAAGAGTCGATACTACTACTTCTTTGGCTGCAAGACCTGTTTGAAGGGCTACGCTCATTCTCCAGTCAAAACCAAGTGGCTCAAACATTGGCTCGGAAAACTTTCCAATACTCCCCAAATAACTCTGCTCTAAGTGTAAAACTGCAAGCTCATTTTTTAGCTCATTTTTTTTCTCTTGTGTAGATGCTAACTCTATCTTAGTTTCAAACTCCTCTTTTAACTCTAAATTGTGCGGATAGTTACTTAAAAACCAGATAAGCATAGATGCAGCTGCTATAAATGTACCTGCTTTTTTAAGATACATCATAGTTTTTGTTGCTACTGTGTGCCAAATAAGCTTTACTGATGGAAGCCTATACTTTGGCATCTCCATAACAAAAGGCTCATCAGCTCCCTTAAATGCAGTTAGTTTTAAAATCTTTGCAGCGATAAGCCCAAGAAATGCACCACCTATGTAGATGGCAAACAAAACATTTCCAGCCATCTCAGCTGAGAAAAAAGCACCTGCAAAAAGTACATAAACAGGAAGCTTAGCCCCACAACTCATAAATCCTATGATAAAAAGAGTCAAAAGTCTATCTCTATCATTTTTGAGTATCCTTGCACTCATATAAGCAGGGATAGAACATCCAAAACCAGTTACAAGAGGGATAAAAGATTGCCCATGAAGTCCAAACTTATGAAAAAATCCATCAAGTAAAAAAGCGACTCTTGACATATAACCAGTGCTCTCTAAGAGTGCTATCCCGATAAAAAGTATGATAATATTTGGAACAAACAAAACAACAGCCCCAACACCTGCAATCACGCCATCTACTATAAGCGAACGAATATCTTCATTGGCAATAGTCGCTCCTACTGTGTCACCCAACCAGCCAAAGAAAGCCTCCATCCAGTCCATTGGGATAGAACCTATTTCAAATGTAAGTTGGAAAAGCCCCCACATAAGAAAGAGAAATATTGGTATGCCAAAGAATGGGTGAATCAAGATATCATCTATCTGTCTTGTGATGGTTTTTTGCTCTTGAGTCTGGGTTTGCTTTACAACTTCTGTGATGATACCTTTGTTAAAAGCAGCGTACTCCTCGGCGAAAGCCTCTTTTATATCATCGCTATCGTGATGCAACTCTATATGTTTTGTAGCATCTATAAGGATCGGTTGAAGTTCTGTCCAGATTGGATCATCATGAAGTCTTGCATAGGTTTTTTTGTTGCCTTTTAACAAGTTTATAGCTATATTTCTATACGAGTTTGATGCTTGATGTTTGTGCTTTTGCAAGTACCCAACTATCTTTGCAATCTCCTCTTCTACAGGCTCGCTAAAGATAAGTTTTGACTCTTGCCTTTCTTGTGCGCTAACTTCTACAATAGCATCTAAAAGATTTTCTATACCCTCTTTTGTAACTGCTGAAGTCTTTATACATGGGATGCCAAGAAGCTCTGACATATAGGGTGCATCTATCTCGATGCCCTCTTTTTTGGCCTCATCACTCATATTTAGAGCTATAACTATGCCTTTATTCATACTCATAAGTTCAGAAGTGAGTTGTAAGTTTTTCTCTAAATTTGTAGAGTCCACTACATTTATAATAAGGTCATACCCACCTCCACTAAGGTAGTTATGAGTAACTCTCTCTTCTATAGAGTAATCTGTAAATGCGTAAGTTCCAGGCAGATCAACCACTGTAAAGTGATAGCCTTTATAATCAAACAAAACCTCAGTTTTATCTACTGTAACACCTGAGAAGTTTCCTACATGAAGGTGCGCATTTGAAACTGAGTTGATAAGCATACTCTTACCAACATTTGGCTGACCAACAAGTGCTACTTTTATATGTTTAGCTATGACAGGACAAGCTTTTTCTTCTGCTTGATTCATATTGATTCCACCTCTATAAGTTTAGCTTCTCTAGCTCTTAGAGCTATGCTCATTTTGCCAACTCTTACCTCTATAGTAGATTTTGCTGGTGCATACTCCATTACTTCTAAAACAGCCTCTTTCATAATGCCAAAAGAGATTAGCCTCTGCTTTAAGTCCTTTTGTGCATGAAGTTTTACGACTCTTACTTTTTGGTTTTTTTCGCAATCATTTAATGTTTTCATCTATATTCTTGTTTTTAATTTTCCACTCCCACAAGGATAGTCTTTTTTAATTTAAAAGCATCTTAGTAATGATAAATGTTATCAATTATATCTTCATTGATTTAAAGCTTTTTAAGAGATATAATTACGCAAAATTTAGCTCAAGGCTTTTTATGAAATTTCTCTACAACCCTAACTCTCACTTCAACCTTGCAAACCTCTTTACCTTTGTAAACATCACAGCAGGACTTCTTGCCACTTACTTTATCACTCAAAACAACTTTGTTTTAGCCATCATCTTAGCGTGGATTGGCGGTGCTTTTGATATCTTTGATGGCAAGATTGCAAGAAAGTTTAAGCTCTCAAATGAGTTTGGAGTCCAACTTGATAGTTTTGCAGACTTTTTAACCTTTGTACTTGTTCCTGTTTTTTTAATCTTTCAAGCTGTATATGCAACTTCGCTCTCCAATCTCTCTCTTATAATCGCATCACTTGTAAGCATCTACTATGTGATAAGCGGACTCAGACGTCTTGTGCATTTTAACTTGCATACAGATGCAGGCGAGGTAAGCAAGTATTTTACAGGCGTACCAACTCCACTAGGCGCGATTTTGTTATGGTTAGCATATCTAACTCACGCTTATGATATTTTACCAGCTATGGTTGTGGTAGTTTTGATGGTGATTGTAGGATGGAGCATGAACTCTACTATAAAAGTTAGACATCCGTAAAAATTGGCAAGTTTTTCAGAGCCCCGAAACATCGTGGAGAATGCCATTGGTTAGCATTCCTAAAGTCCGCGGTTTTGTTGTTTATGAAATTTTAAGAGCTAGATACTCTTTTTGTCACTTTGGATTTTAGCTTTTTTGACCGAATGGAGTCGTTAAGAAAATGCAACTGTTTGAGCGAAGCGAGTTTTGCATTTTTAGACGCAATGACCGAAAAAAAGCGTTAAAAAATCCAACTCGTGACATGCTTTTTGCTTACTTTTTTAAAAAAGTAAGATGAAAAACTTATGTAGAGGCTAAAGCTAATTTAAAAGTAGAGTATTTTAATAGTAGCCAGAGGGGTAACTAATCCCTCTGTTTTGACTAATGGAGAGAGGGTAAAAACACCATCAACATTAAAAAGACTACTATTATTTTACTGTACAAAATAGCATCCTCTATATTGGAATCCTAATCCCACACCAACACCCACTTGCTAAAAAAAAAGCAAAAAAAAAGGCTAGGGCTAAAAAACCCTAACCTTAATTTCCCAATGTAAAGCTTGTTAGTTAGTCAAGTCTTTAGAGGAACTATTTTGTACATCGAAAGAAGTATAGCAAATTAAGAAAAATTAGTCAAAACTTATTTAGAGTTTAAGGCATACCTACCAGATCCGAGAAAAAACACACTTAGAGATAAAACAAGATATAAAAATGGAAGCTCCATAGCAGGTGCTCCGTGTTTTGTTAGGGCTAAAAAAGCTCCACCATAAGCTAGAAATATAGCAAAAATCATTGTAAAAGCCACCCCAACAGATGCGACTCTAGCATATAACCCTAAGATGATAAATATAGGCAGTATAACTTCACCAACATAGACTCCATAAGCTAAAAACTCAGGAAGTCCAGCCTTTGTGACTAAGTGTTTTACTCCGCCGATGCCATTTCTTATCTTATCTACTCCATGAAAGAGCATCATGATGCCAAGACTTAACCTGATGATAAGTTTTGCTACATCTATATTTTGAAACATTCTATTCCTTTACATCACTTTTTCTAAATCTACAAGTTCCAACACTAATAACCCTACCATTTTTTATAGCTTCTTTTACATATAAAAGCGTACCTTGCGGATCAGCATCTCCAACTTCTTCTTCTATTATGCGAAGTAAGTCCTTCTCATTTGTGGTTGTCCATGTTTTTTCATAGTTATATTGTGTTTGTATATTCATAAAGAGTATAATAGCTAAAAATCTATTTATTGCACAAAGGCTTTGTATGAAAAATATGCTAAAAAATTTCACTATCTTATATGTAGAAGATGATGAGATGGTAAGAGCTAGTGCAGTTGAGTATCTTAGCCGAGTCGCAAAAGAAGTTTTAGAAGCAAAAGATGGTAAAGATGCCATCAAGGTTTGGAAGAGTCATAAGCCTGATATCATCATCTCAGACATAAATATGCCTCGATTAAATGGCATCGATATGGCAAGTTACATAAGATCTCATGACAAAGATGTTCAAATCATCATCGCAACTGCACATTCAGACATAGAGTACTTACTAAAAGCGGTTGAGCTTCAACTTGTAAAGTACATCATAAAGCCTATAACAAAAGAAAAACTCATTGAGGCGCTAGAGAGGTCCATAGAACTCATAAAAGATAAAAGCAAGTTTAGCCTAGCACTCTCAGAGGATACAAAATATAACGCTTATGAAAAAGTGATCTATGAGGATGACAAAGAGATAAAGCTAACCAAAAATGAGACTCTATTTTTGGACCTATTAGCACACCATCACACAAGAGTTGTAAAGTACGAAGAGATAGAGAGTGCCATCTGGCCATATGATGGAATGAGCCAAGATGCCATCCGCTCTTTAGTGCGAGGACTAAGAAAGAAAGTGCCACATAGCTCTATAGAAAATGTCTCAGGAAGTGGCTACAAACTCAACATCTATAACAAATAAATCATATAAACCTTTGGAAGCTCTTTTACTAGTTCCAATGCGTTGGAATTCATATATACTCTTGAGTATTGTGCATATATAGACTCCCACGCGGAGCATAGGAGTCAGAGAGCATGGGGG
>Ga0265295_1005820_pt1 | contig 15399 bp, 21 predicted proteins | sample Munlansysbiofilm_FD_192503 | JGI IMG/M metagenome (GOLD analysis project Ga0265295, IMG submission 192503) | Leachate microbial communities from a municipal landfill in Southern Ontario, Canada - Methane capture system biofilm | ecosystem: Engineered > Solid waste > Landfill > Unclassified ... | reverse complement strand
AAGATTCTCGGTATGGAGATAACTTTTGTAACTACTGCCAGCAAGGATGAAGAGGCTTATGCACTTCTCCGCGAATTCGGTCTGCCTTTCAAAAATATTAAGAAATAATATAAAGAGATAGATAATGGCAAAAGAATCAATGAAGGCACGCGAAGTAAAACGCGCTAAACTATGTGCCAAATATGCAGAAAAACGCAAAGCACTTAAAGAGGCTGGCGATTATGCCGCTCTGGATCTGCTTCCAAAAAACGCCAGCCCGGTTCGTATGCACAATCGTTGCTCGCTTACCGGTCGTCCAAAGGGTTATATGCGTGTTTTCGGTATCAGCCGTATCCAGTTCCGTGAAATGGCAAGCAATGGCCTCATCCCGGGAGTTCGCAAAGCTAGCTGGTAGAAATTAAGCGACCATATGTCGCTGCTACATATTTTTATTTATTAATTATTGGATATCGGGCACCTTTAGTGGTGTCGAATTACCAAAGCAAAAAGAAAAAAAATGACTGATCCAATTGCAGACTTCCTGACAAGAGTAAGAAATGCATATCTTGCAGGTCACAAAGTTGTAGAGATCCCATCTTCAAAGATGAAGCTTGAATTAACCCGTATTCTACACGAGAAGGGTTATATTCTAAGCTACAAACTTGTTGAAGGAACTCCAAACAACACAATTAAGATAGCACTTAAGTATCATCCTGAAACTAAAAAGGCTGCTATCAAGAAAATTACAAGAATAAGCTCTCCTGGTCTAAGAAGGTATGTTGGTGTTGAGAAACTACCAAGAGTACTTAATGGTCTGGGTATTGCCATTTTGTCTACATCAAAAGGTATGATCACCGATAAGGAGGCTAAAGACCTTAATGTTGGCGGAGAGGTAATCTGCTATGTATACTAAAGATTTATTTATTAAAACAACTTATTAATAATGTCACGAATAGGAAAATTACCTGTAAACCTTCCGTCCGGTGTGACTCTCACAATTGAACCGGGTAACGTTGTAAAGGTTAAAGGCCCCCTGGGTGAGCTGGTTCAGAAAGTGGACGCAGACATAACCGTAGAGGTAGAAGGGAGCACTGTTAAAGTAACTCGTCCTACGGATCAGCCACGCCATCGTTCTATGCACGGTCTTTACCGCTCGCTTATACAGAATATGGTGACAGGCGTATCTCAAGGATTCACCATCAAACAGGAGTTTGTGGGTGTGGGTTATCGTTGTGAAGTTAAGGGACAAATTATTGAGATGAGCCTTGGCTATTCTCATGACATCCACTTTATGATTCCGGCTGAAATAAAAGCAAGCGCGGAGGTTTTAAAGAAAGGTGCAAACCCTATACTAACGCTAACCAGCTACGACAAGCAACTGCTAGGTATGGTAGCTGCAAAAATACGCTCGCTGCGTAAACCTGAACCATATAAAGGAAAAGGTATTAAGTTTGTGGGTGAACAACTTCGTCGTAAAGCAGGTAAATCTGCCAGCGCTAAATAATAAGGAGAAGAAGAGATATGGCTTTAAATAAAATTGAAAGAAGAAAAAGGATACAGCACCGCATACGCAAGGTTGTAAGTGGTGTGGCTGAAAGGCCAAGACTGGCTGTATTCAGAAGCAACAAGCAGATATATGTTCAGCTTATTGACGATATCAACGGAGTAACTCTTGCTAGTGCAAGCTCTTTAGATAAAGTTATCGTTGAGGAGTGTAAAGGTAAATCCGGAGTAGAAGTAGCTAAGCTTGTAGGCAAACTTGCCGCACAGCGTGCTATCGAAAAGGGTATTAATGAGGTCTCTTTCGATCGCGGAGGTTACCTATATCACGGAAGAGTTAAAAGTTTGGCAGAAGCCGCCCGCGAAGGTGGTCTTAAATTCTAGTAACTGACTATGACAAATATAAACGTAAAGAAAGTTAAAACAACCGATCTGGAACTTAAGGACAGATTGGTGGCAGTTAAGAGGGTTACTAAGGTAACCAAGGGTGGTCGCCACTTCAGCTTCGCAGCCATTGTTGTGGTTGGTGATGAAAAAGGTGTGGTAGGTTATGGCCTCGGTAAAGCAAACGAGGTTACAACAGCTATCTCTAAGGGTATAGAGGATGCTAAAAAGAATCTGGTTAAGATTCCTCTTAACAAGAAGACCATTCCTCACGAGCAGGAGGCCAAATTTGGCGGAGCACGTGTGTTTATGAAACCGGCAGCAGAAGGTACAGGAGTAAAAGCGGGTGGTGCGATGCGTGCAGTGTTTGAATCTGTAGGTATTCACGACGTTCTTGCTAAATCAAAAGGCTCATCAAACCCTCACAACCTTGTGAAGGCAACTGTTGCAGCTCTTCTTGAAATGAGAGACGCTTATACTGTAGCAGGTTTGCGCGGTATTCCAATGAATAAAGTATTTAAAGGCTAGGAGGAAAGATGATGACAAAAGTTAAAATAACTCAGGTCAAAAGTAGTGTTCGCGCTACGGAAAGACAACAGGCAACCCTGGCCTCTCTCGGAATACGCAAAATCCACCAAGTTGTGGAGGTTGACTGTAATCCTGTAACCAAGGGTATGATAGACAAAGTTTTACACCTTGTTAAGGTTGAAGAAATTAACTAATAAGAGAGCATTGACAATGAAATTACATAATCTAAAACCAGCTTCAGGAGCCACAGGCAGAGAAAAAAGAATTGGCAGGGGTGAAGGTTCGGGTCACGGTGGAACATCTACTCGTGGTCACAAGGGTGCTCAGTCTCGTTCCGGTTACTCTCGTAAGCCGGGTTTTGAGGGAGGTCAGATGCCTCTCCAAAGAAGGCTTCCAAAATTCGGATTCAATAACATCAACAGAGTTGAGTTTAAGGCAATTAACCTTTCTACTCTTCAGGAGTTAAGCGAAAAAAGAGGAGTTGAGGTAATCAACCTTGAGCTACTCTCACAGTTTGGACTCATTTCCAAGAACGATAAAGTTAAAATTCTTGGTAACGGAAATCTAACCGCAAAGCTCGATGTTACAGCACACGCATTTTCAAAATCGGCCATAGCAAAGATTGAGGCACAGCAGGGTAAGGCTACAAAAATCTAACGAAGCCCATGAAAAAACTTATTGAAACGATCAAGAACATTTTCAAGATAGAGGAACTTCGCAAGAGAATAGTCTATACTATTTTGCTGTTGTTGGTTTATCGCCTCGGAAGTTACGTAGTACTTCCTGGAATAGACCCTACTCAGCTGGATCAATTGCAAAACCAGGCATCCGAAGGTTTGCTAGGTCTACTCAATATGTTCTCAGGCGGAGCATTTGGTAACGCTTCCATCTTTGCGTTGGGAGTAATGCCATATATTTCCGCATCAATCGTGATTCAGCTTCTTGGAATTATGATCCCATATTTCCAGAGGCTGCAAAGAGAGGGAGAAAGTGGAAGGAGAAAGATGAATCAATGGACAAGATATCTTACCATTGTTATTCTTGCTCTTCAGGGACCGGCTTATATGGCTAACCTGCACGTTCAGCTTCCTGAAACAGCATTCCTCTTTAGCGGATTTACATTCAATGTATTTGCAACCGTAGTACTTGTTGGTGGTACAATGTTTATTATGTGGTTGGGTGAACGCATTACCGATCGCGGCTTAGGTAATGGTATTTCTCTAATCATTATGGTGGGAATTATTGCAAGATTGCCATTCTCCCTTGTAGCAGAGGGAGGAGCAAGAATAAGCCAGAGCGCCGGAGGCGGTGTTCTTATGCTTATTGTTGAGGCTATTATCTTGTTCTTTGTATTTGTTGCAACAATTGCACTTGTACAGGGTACGAGAAAAATTCCTGTTCAGTACGCCAAAAGAATTATTGGTAACAAACAATATGGCGGTGTTCGTCAATATATCCCGCTGAAGATAAACGCGGCTGGCGTTATGCCAATTATCTTTGCGCAGGCTTTAATGATGTTTCCGCTAATATTTGCCGGCTTTGACGCAACTCGCGGAATTGCCGCAACACTCACAAACCCTATGGGATTCTGGTATAACTTTATATTTGGACTCCTTGTTGTAGCTTTTACTTACTTCTATACAGCAGTAACCGTAAACCCTACAATGATGGCTGAGGATATGAAGAAAAACGGTGGTTTTATTCCCGGCATCAAGCCCGGCAAAAAAACAGCTGAATATCTTGATTCCGTTATGTCTCGCATTACGCTTCCCGGATCGATTTTCCTTGCGATTGTCGCTATCCTTCCTGCGTTTGCAAGTATGCTTGGGGTTGACGGCCAGTTTGCTCAGTTTTATGGGGGAACTTCGCTACTAATCCTCGTGGGTGTTGTACTTGATACACTACAGCAAATAGAGAGTCATCTTCTGATGCGCCACTATGACGGTCTTATGAAGACAGGTCGTCTCAAGGGGCGTTCCGGAATGTAATGATTCATAAAGTTCTTTCAAATAATGATAAGACTTAAAACCGGGGAAGAGATTGAGATACTTAGAGAGAATGCTCTCCTTGTATCAAAGACTCTTGCGGAGGTGGGAAAGCATATTGTTCCAGGTGTTACAACGCTTGAACTGAATAATATTGCAGAAACATTTATCCGGGACAATGGCGCTGTGCCTGCGTTCCTTGGTTACGGAGATTTTCCTTATACTCTTTGCATATCTGTTAATGATGTGGTTGTCCACGGATTTGCCTCTGATTACAGACTTCGCGAAGGGGATATTATCTCCGTGGATTGTGGTACCTATATGAAGGGCTATTATGGCGATTCAGCATATACTTTTCCGGTAGGAAATGTCTCTTCCGAGACAGAGAGATTGTTGAAGGTAACCAAAGAGTCACTCTATATGGGTATTGAAAAAGCGATTCACGGCAATAGGTTAGGAGATATCTCTTTTGCAGTCCAGGAGCATGTGGAAAAGGCAGGCTTCTCTGTTGTAAGAGAGATGGTGGGTCACGGGATTGGTAAAAAGCTCCATGAATCACCCGAGGTACCTAACTATGGCAGAAGAGGTGACGGGAAAAAACTTACCGAAGGTCTTGTGATATGCATTGAACCAATGGTTAATGCAGGGGTCCGTAATGTCTATCTTCACGATGACGGCTGGACTCTCAGCACCACAGATAAGAAGAATTCTGCACACTATGAGTTAATGGTGGTGGTACAAAAGGGGAAACCCGATGTCTTGTCGACATTTGATTATATAGAGAACAACAAAAGTTAAATTATAAGGAGATTTTAAACAATATATGGCTAAACAATCAGCTATTGAAAAAGAGGGAACAATAATTGAAGCCCTGTCCAACGCGATGTTTCGCGTAGAGTTGGATAATGGTCACGTTATAATCGCTCATATTTCCGGAAAAATGAGGATGCACTACATCCGAATATTGCCTGGTGATAGAGTGAGAGTTGAAATGTCCCCGTATGATTTGACAAAAGGAAGAATTTCTTTCAGATACAAATAATAATTACAGATATGAAAGTTAAAGCATCCATCAAGAAGCGTAGCGAAGATTGCAAAATAGTAAAGCGCAAAGGTCGCTTGTACGTTATTTGCAAAAAGAATCCAAAATTCAAGATGCGCCAGGGTTAATTTAAATTGTAAACAATAAAGAGAATAGATACATATGGCACGTATAGCCGGAGTTGATTTACCAAAAAACAAACGCGGAGAGATAGGTTTGACCTATATTTTCGGAATTGGTCGCAGTTCTTCACAAGCAATCCTTACCAAACTTGGTATTGATTACAATACTAAAGTGAAAGACTGGAACGATGACCAAATTGCTGCAATCCGTGGTATGATTGCATCGGAATTCAAAATTGAAGGTGAACTTCGTTCATCGGTACAACTAAACATCAAGCGATTGATGGATATTGGCTGCTACAGAGGCATCAGACATCGTCTGGGACTGCCTGTTCGTGGTCAGTCTACAAAAAATAACGCCCGTACTCGTAAGGGTAAGAAGAAAACAGTAGCTAACAAGAAGAAAGCAACTAAATAGAACCTAGATCATGGCAAAAAAGACAGGAACAACAAATAAAAAGAGAGTTGTAAAGGTTGAAGCATACGGGCAAGCCCATATCTCTTCTACTTTTAACAACGTTATCGTTACCCTGACAAACAATGAGGGTCAGGTCATCAGCTGGTCATCGGCCGGTAAGATGGGCTTTAGAGGTTCTAAGAAGAATACTCCTTATGCTGCTCAAACTGCCGCTGCAGATTGTGCAAAGGTGGCTTTTGACCTTGGATTGCGTAAAGTTAAGGCATATGTAAAAGGACCAGGCGCAGGCCGCGAGTCGGCTATACGTACAATTCACGGAACAGGCATTGAGGTTACAGAGATCATTGATGTGACTCCACTTCCTCACAATGGTTGCCGTCCGAAAGGCCGCCGTAGAGTATAAACTATTAAAAATTGATTTAAATAAGTTAATATGGCAAGATATACAGGGCCTTCTACAAAAATTGCCCGCAAATTTGGTGAGCCGGTGTTTGGCCCCGATAAAAGTTACGAAAAGAAGAGCTACCCTCCGGGACAGCATGGTATGTCAAAGAAGCGCAAAAAAACTTCTGAATATGGCATCCAGCTAAAGGAGAAACAAAAAGTAAAATATACTTACGGAATTCTTGAGAAACAATTCCGCAACCTTTATGAGAAGGCTTCAAAAATGAAGGGCCGCAAGGGCGAAAACTTGCTCTTTCTGCTTGAAACTCGCCTAGATAACCTTGTGTTCAGAATGGGTATTGCTCCTTCAAGAGCAGCTGCAAGGCAACTTGTTACTCACTGTCACATCGTTCTTAACGGTGAGATTTGCAACATTCCTTCATCTTTGATTAAGCCGGGCGACATTATTGGAGTGCGTGAAAGGTCAAAGAGTTTAGAGGTTATTCAAGACAATATCTCTCGTGGCACAAGCAGATTTGCTTGGATAGAGTGGGATGCGGCATCACTGTCGGGAAAACTTCTCAACCTTCCGGACAGAACAGAGATTCCGGAGAACATAAACGAGCAGTTAATTGTTGAGTTATACTCTAAATAAAAAATAAAATGGCAATATTAGCATTTCAAAAACCGGATAAGGTAATTATGCTTGAATCAACCGATACATTCGGGAAATTCGAGTTCCGTCCGCTTGAGCCGGGCTACGGCATCACAGTTGGTAACGCTTTACGCCGCATCCTGCTCTCTTCACTTGAGGGATATGCCATCACTTCAATTAAGATACAGGGTGTTGATCATGAATTTGCAACCATACCGGGTGTTATTGAAACAGTTGTTGACATTATACTCAATCTTAAGCAGGTAAGGTTCAAGAGAATGGTAGAGGGTGAAGATTCTGAAGTGGTTACTGTTACTGTAAGCGGAAAGCAGGAGTTTACCGCAGAAGATATCTCCAAACAACTATCATCATTCAAAGTGCTCAACCCTGAATGGCACATTTGCACAATGGAGCCATCAGTTACACTTACAGTTGAGCTTAGAATTAACAAAGGAAGGGGATATGTACCGGCAGAAGAGAACCGTATAGAGGATGCACCTTTTGGACTGATTCCGATAGATGCCATTTTCACTCCAATTAAGAATGTTAAATACTTCGTTGAGAACTGGCGTGTTGAGCAGAAGACAGACTATGAGAAGCTAAATTTTGAGATAACTACAGATGGATCAATCCATCCTAAGGATGCTCTTAAAGAGGCCGCTAAAATTCTAATCCACCATTTTATGCTCTTCTCAGATGAGAAGATTTCACTTGAAGCACCTATTGAAGTGGTAAGCAATGAGTTGGATGAAGAATCTCTTAGAATGCGCCATCTGCTTCTCACCAAGCTTTCTGACATGGAGCTCTCTGTTAGAGCTCTCAACTGCCTAAAGGCAGCAGACATAGAGACCTTTGCAGATTTGGTTTCTTTACAGAGAAATGAACTAATGAAGTTTAGAAATTTTGGAAAGAAATCACTAACAGAGATAGATATGCTTGTTGAAAGACTCAAGCTGAGCTTTGGCATGGATGTATCAAAGTATAACATTGAAAAGAAAGTAATTAAACATGAGGCACAATAAAAAATTTAATCACCTGGGCCGTAAGAGTGGACACCGCAAGGCGATGTTGGCTAATATGGCATCATCTCTCATTTTGCACAAGAGGATTGAGACTACAGTTGCTAAAGCAAAAGCATTGAGAGTTTACATTGAACCACTTCTTACTAAGTCAAAAGATGACACTACACATTCACGTCGTATTGTTTTCTCTTATCTTAAGCAGAAAGAGGCGGTAGCTGAGTTGTTCCGTACTATTGCTCCCAAGATTGCAGATCGTCCTGGTGGATACACAAGAATCCTCAAGACAGGTTTTCGTTTGGGTGATGCAGCCGATATGGCGATGATTGAACTTGTTGACTTTAACGAAGCAATGCTTGCATCAGCTAAACCTGAAGCAAAGAAACCTTCTACCAGAAGGGGTCGTGCCAAAAAAACTGAGGGTCAGGAGGTAAAGTCTGAAGAGACTCAGGTTGCTGAACCTAAAGCAAAAGCTCCGGCAAAGCCAAGAGCAAAGAAGAGTGAAGAGAAGAAAGAGGAGTAATCTTCTTATTGAATATTGAAAAAACCGGCTACCATTTAGGTAAGCCGGTTTTTCTTTTTAATATTTGATCTATTTTTGTATAAATATTACTATCAAATGGGAAGGATATTAACAGAGGTATGTGCCGAGAATATCAATTCGGCAATTATAGCAGAGAAATCTGGTGCAGATAGAATTGAACTTTGTCAGGGATTATCAGAGGGAGGACTAACACCATCCCCCGCAATGATTAAGTGGTGCTCAGATAATCTCAAATTGGGAGTAATGGTCCTAATAAGGCCAAGAGGTGGAGATTTTTTATACAATGAGAATGAGTTCGACCTTATAAAGAGTGATGTGCTCTATTGCAGAGAGCAGGGTGCAGATGGTGTTGTCGTGGGTTTTTTAGATAAAGATGGGAATGTGGATAAAGAGAGGCTTAAGGTGATTGTAGATCTTGCAGGAGATATGGATGTGGTATTTCACAGAGCTTTTGACAGGTGCCGAGATTGGGAGCAATCCTTAGAAGATATTATTAATTGCGGTTGTAATAGGATTCTCACCTCCGGGCTTTATGATACAGCTTATGAAGGTAGATTTTTACTTAAGAAAATCATAGAGAAGGCTTCAGATAGAATAGCAATACTGGTTGGTAGCGGAATTGTTCCTGATAATATTGAAGAAATTTTTGATGTTACAGGGTTTCAAGAGCTCCATTTTTCTGCAAAGAAACTTACCGAGTCAAAAATGAATTTTTTTGGAGAAAAAATAAGGCCCATAAAGGGCCATATTGAATCCTCTGCAGAAGAGATAGCGCAGATATTGGAGATCTGCGCCACTCTAAAGAAGTGATAATATTTTAGTTTAGGCAATCAGCATACCAATCATAGCAGCGGACATTAACGCTACCAGCGTTGCCCCGAGCAGAGACCTGAAACCGTAGGCCGAGAGTGTCGCTTTTTGGTTAGGAGCTATTCCGCCCACACCCCCAATCTGAATACCCACAGATGCAAAGTTTGCAAAGCCACACAAAACATATGTTGCCATAATTATTGATTTTGGATTAACAAAAGCACCTGACTGAATCATTTCAGAAAGACTTTGATATCCTACAAATTCTGTAAGAATTAGTTTCTCTCCTAGCAGTCTGCCCACCAGTGCAAGGTCCTCACCCGGTACACCAGTAAGCCAGATAATAGGGGCGAATATATAGGATAGAAGGAACTGCATATTAAGAGCGGTAAACTTTCCATCTGTGATACTTGCAATTATTGGGTTAAGAGAGGTCCAGGAGCCAATATGTTCGAATATATAGTTAAAACCAGCTATTAAAGCGTAGAATACCAATAGCATTGCAGCGACATTAGCGGCAAGTTTTAGACCATCTGTTGTTCCGTTAGAAATAGCATCTAGTACATTTTTCCCAATTTTCTCTTTAGGAACCTCTACAGAGTTGTCAATTTCTTCAGTCTGAGGCTTTAAAATTTTAGCAATTGCAATAGCTCCGGGAGCAGCCATAACAGAAGCAGAGAGCAGGTGTTTCGCGAACTCTATCTCCATTAGCCTATCTCCTCCTCCAAGCATACTGATATAGGCAGCCAAAACACCTCCGGCCATAGTTGACATACCAGCTGTCATTACGAGCATTATTTCACTTTTGGTCATTCTTGGAATATACTCTTTAACCATAAGTGGAGCCTCGGTTTGTCCCAGAAAGATATTACCCGCCGTAGAGAGAGATTCAGCACCAGTAAGATTAAGAGCTTTGGAGAGCATCCAAGCTAGGACCCATACTATTTTTTGCAGAATGCCCAAATAGAAAAATAGGCTTGTTAATGCAGAGAAGAAGATAATTGTAGGAAGAATTTGAAGGGAGAAGATAAACCCAAAATTTGACGTGTCAACAAGAGGTCCAAAGAGGAATTCGGATCCCGCTTTAGTCCAGTTAAGCACAGCTACAAACAGCTTTCCCATAAATTCAAACACATCCTGTACAACCGGAAATGCTATTACAGAAATTGCAAGTAAAAGCTGAAATAAAAGGGCTATGCCTACTGTTTTCCAGTTAACTCTTCTTCTATCTGTTGAAAAGAGCCAAGCAATAAAGATGATAACCGACATTCCTAGTATTCCCCTCAATATTGAAATTATATTGAAGGAAAACTCCTTTTTTGCGATGATATCTTTGTAGGGGTTTGGAGCAACGCCGGATGGCTGTACATCTTCTGCTGTAATTGTTGTTGCTGTGGAAATTGTTGAGTCTGTTAGAATAATCTCTGCTGTTTCTGCAGTTTGAATTGTATCCTGAGCCATTATACCGGTAAAGGAGAGGCAGAGGGTAAGTAGTAACAAGAATCTTTTCACGTATGTTGTTTGTTATGTTGTTCTCTGTAACTAAAGTCAGGCAAATATAGTCATTAAATTATTATCTTTGAGCGCACAATTAGTAATATGAAATTTGAACTGACAGCAACAGATTCTGGCTCTTCTGCGAGATGTGGGAAGATATTTACAGACCACGGAGTGATTGAAACACCTATATTTATGCCTGTAGGAACATTAGGTACCGTTAAGGCTGTGTTTCACAGAGATCTCAAAGAAGATATTAAAGCTCAGATTATTTTAGGAAATACATACCATCTATATCTAAGGCCGGGCACTGAAATTTTAAAAAAAGCAGGTGGTCTTCATAAATTTAGCTCTTGGGATGGCCCTATACTTACAGACAGTGGAGGTTATCAGGTTTTTTCCCTATCAGAAAAAAGAAAGCTAACAAATGAAGGGTGTACCTTCAGCTCCCATATTGATGGATCTAAGCATCTTTTTTCTCCGGAGGGAGTTGTGGATATTCAAAGAATAATTGGTGCCGATATTATTATGGCTCTTGATGAATGTCCTCCGGGAGATTCAACTCACGACTATGCAAAAAAATCATTAAAACTTACTCAAGCCTGGCTTGAAAGGGGTTGTTCGCATTTTGATGCTACTGAACCTCTTTACGGATACTCTCAAGCCTATTTTCCAATCATCCAAGGCTGCGTATATCCAGACCTAAGAAGAGAGGCTGCAGAGCACGTTGTATCACTCGATAGAGAGGGATATGCTATTGGAGGCCTTTCCGTTGGTGAGCCAACAGAGCAAATGTATGAGATGTTAGAGGTGGTTACCCCTATTTTGCCTAAGGATAAGCCAAGATATCTTATGGGAGTGGGTACTCCCGGAAATATTCTTGAAGGTATTGCCAGAGGCATAGATATGTTTGATTGTGTGATGCCTACTAGAAATGCTAGAAATGGAATGATATTTACCTCTGAAGGTATCATCAATATAAGAAATAAAAAATGGGCAGATGATTTCTCTCCTTTAGACTCAAACGGAGTCTCTTTTGTTGATAAAACCTACTCTAAGGCATATTTAAGACACCTCTTCATTGCACAGGAGATTCTAGGAGCACAGATAGCAAGTGAGCACAATCTGGCCTTTTATTTGTGGCTGGTGAGGGAAGCCGCAAAACACATTAAGGAGGGTGATTTCTCCACCTGGAAGAGTGTGATGGTTAAAAAACTAGAGACAAAGCTCTGATTATTATGATGAAGCTGAGACCAACAATTCTGGATAAATATATTATAAGGAAGTTCATAGGAACCTACCTCTCGGCTTTGCTTATCATTATTGGTATTGTCATAATATTTGATATCAGTGAGAAGATTGACAATTTTGTACAGAACCAGGCTCCCTTAAATGAGATAATATTTAATTACTACGCTAACTTTATTCCATACTTTATGAATATGTTTAGCCCAATGTTTGTATTTGTAACGGTAATCTTTTTTACCTCAAAACTAGCGGCAAACAGTGAGATAATTGCAATTTTATCTGGAGGAATAAGTTTTAACAGGATGCTTTATCCCTATATATTGTCTTCGGTATTTATTACAATATTCAGTCTGCTTCTAAACCTCTATGTTATTCCTCCGGCAAATAGTGGCAGACTAGCTTTTGAGAATAAGTATGTAAAAAAGCAGTTTATTAATACAGAGAGACATATTCATTACCAAATTAATCCGGGAGAATTTGTCTATTTGGAGTCCTTCAGTAACTTTAGCAAAAGCGGAATGAAATTTACTCTGGAGAAGATGGACGGACATAAAATGTTATCCAAACTATCTGCAGAAAATGCAGTATGGGATAGTCTGTCAAGGAGCTGGAAACTCTATAATTACTACCACAGAGTCTTTGATGAGAGAGGTGTACAAACCATTACAAAGGGGGCTGAACTAGATACGACAATTAACCTCACGTACGAAGATTTAAGTACTAGAACTAATATGGTTCAGACTTTAAGTTTTAATCAACTGAACAAGTTGATTGATATTCAAAAAATGCGAGGAGATAAACTGGTTAAGTTTGCGTTGATTGAAAAGCACACAAGACTTGCTCTTCCCTTTGCCGCTATTATTCTAACAATTATTGGAGTATCGCTCTCTTCTAGAAAGAAGAGGGGAGGTATAGGAATGAATATTGGAATAGGTATTGCCTTGAGCTTCTCTTACATTCTTTTTCTAAGATTCAGTCAGATGTTTGTCCATTCAGGAGTGTTACCCCCTTGGTTAGCGCTGTGGGTTCCAAATATACTTTATGGGGCCATTGCCTTACTACTTTACAGACTAGCCCCAAAATAGACTTAAAAAAATAAAAAAGCGGCGCAGATTATTCTGTGCCGCTTTCTGGTTATAAAAAAGGTTAAAAAAAGGTCAGTTTTGTTTTGCTTTTATGGCCGATAGCATATCATCTATCATACTCTCCATATCCCAGGCAGGATTCCAATTCCACTCTCCTCTTGCGCTACTATCATCCATATTATCCGGCCAGGATGCAGAAATATTTGCCTTTACAGGGTCAACTGAGTAATGGAATTTTGCATCCGGAACTCTTTTAGTAATTGCTGCGAATAGCTCCTTTGGCGAGAAACTCATCGCGGTAACATTAAAACTATTTCTGTGTATAAGTTTAGCCGGATCTGCATCCATTAACTGAGTGCAAGCATTTAAAGCATCAGGCATATATAGCATATCCATATATGTATTTTCAGGGATAGGACAGGTGTACTCTCCCTTACGAATAATCTCATAGAAAACCTCAACGGCATAATCTGTTGTTCCTCCTCCCGGAAGGCATCCATTTGAAATAATACCAGGGAATCTTACGCTTCTGGTATCAACACCAAATCTTGTGAAGTAATAGTCACTTAATAGTTCTCCTGAGACTTTACATACTCCATACATTGTATTTGGTCTCATTATAGTATCCTGAGGAGTGTTTTTATGTGGGGTCTCCTTTCCAAAGGCACCTATTGAGCTTGGTGTGAACAGGGAGCAATCCAACTCTTTCGCAATCTCAAGAGAGTTGACCAAAGCACCCATATTAATGTTCCAGGCAAGAAGAGGATTGTTCTCTCCGGTTGCAGATAGCAGAGCAACCAAATTGTAAATCCTGTCAATATTGTATTTTTTAACGGTCTCTCTATAGCTTTTCAAATCAAGTGCATCAAGAGTAAGCGCCCGAGATCCTTTTGAAAGCCTTTCAACGACATCTGGCCTTAAATCTGCTGCAATTATATTATCTTCGCCATAGATTTTCTGAAGATGTGGAACCAGTTCCGTGCCAATCTGTCCTCCGGCACCAACCACTAAAACATTCATATATTAGAACTTTTAATTCTGTAAGAAATAGGTTACAAATGTATAAAATTTATAGATAAATTCTATTTTTGATTTCATATATTTATAATTAAGCGAAAAATTTTGATTTTATGACTCCAGAACAAATTGATAATCTAATAAGAGAGCTATCCGAGAAGGAGGGCTTTGCAGATTATGGAGCAGCAAGCTATGATAAGCTTACTAAAGATAGGAGAGTACTGGAAGAGCATAATCAGAAAGGTTATTCAGCAGATATGCACTATTTGAAGAAAAATCTAAATTTAAGAGAGGACCCGCAATTATTGTTGGATGGTGCCAGGTCTGTACTCTGCTTTCTTGCACCTTATAAACCCTCTTTAACTCAAACAGGATCATTCCCTCTTATTGCAAGTTATGCTTATGGATTAGACTATCATAAAATCGTAAAAGATAAATTGTATAGAATATGCCATTCCTTAAAGGAAAAATTATCTGATATTAAATTCAGAGTATTCTGTGACTCTGCTCCTGTTTTTGAAAGGGCTTGGGCTGTAAGGGCGGGATTGGGTTTTATTGGGAAAAACTCATTCCTAATAAGTAAGAAATGTGGTCTCCATACAATAATTGGTATTGTCCTGCTCGATAGAGAGGTTCTTTATGGGACTCCATTGAAAGAGGCTTGCGGAAAATGCACAAAATGCATTGATGCCTGCCCTTCAGGTGCTTTAGTCTCACCAAAAAATCTTGATGCCAGAAGATGTATCTCATATATGACTATTGAGTCCAAAAGAGTAAAATCAGAAGAGGAGTTCCAGATTTCAAAAAATGGTTGGTTCTTTGGATGTGACATATGCCTTAATGCCTGCCCCTGGTCCTCAAAGGGTAGTGTAACTTCCTGGAAGGAGTTCACACCTCTTCTTCACGGGTCGAGTAGAAGGGTAATTACTGAAACAACAAAAGAGGAGTGGCTAGCAATGGATTATGAGTATTTTGAAGATTGGTTTTCTGACTCCCCATTAAAGAGGGCCGGATTAAATAAAATTAAAGACAATATAGAATGAAGTGGTTTACAGAGGTAGAAGCAGGTAGATCGCCACACCTGCTTTCGTATAAAAATAAGATACTCACACTAGGCTCCTGTTTTGCAGATGAAATTGGGTCAAGAATGGAACGTTACGGATTTGATATTATGGTCAATCC
>Ga0265295_1005819_pt1 | contig 15400 bp, 13 predicted proteins | sample Munlansysbiofilm_FD_192503 | JGI IMG/M metagenome (GOLD analysis project Ga0265295, IMG submission 192503) | Leachate microbial communities from a municipal landfill in Southern Ontario, Canada - Methane capture system biofilm | ecosystem: Engineered > Solid waste > Landfill > Unclassified ... | reverse complement strand
AAGGAGACCCTCAAGAGAAAGGCAAAACCTGCTTTTAAAGGCTACAGTGGGTACCCGCATAGCCTTTGCTGTTCAATTAACGAACAGGTCGTTCATGGAATGCCCAGCTCCAGGAAGCTTAAAAGTGGAGACATTCTAAGCATAGACTTTGGAGTCTTGTATGATGGGTTTTATGCCGATGCTGCAGTTACTTTGCCGGTAGGTAAAATATCTTATGGTGCACAAAAACTAATTGATGTGACTAGGGACTCCTTGCTCTCCGCAATAAAATTCGCTCAACCTGGAAGGCGACTTTCTGACATCTCACATGCAGTGCAGTCTTATGCTGAGAGTAATGGCTTTTCCGTGGTCCGTGATTTCGTCGGTCATGGAATTGGTACAAGACTGCATGAGAGTCCGCAGATACCAAATTATGGCTCTCCTGGGAAAGGGCTGGTACTGAAGCCTGGCATGGTGCTTGCGATTGAACCTATGATCAATCAAAAGGGATTCGGAGTGAAAGTGTTGGATGATGGATGGACTGCGATTACAGTAGATGGTGGTTTGTCGGCTCATTTTGAGCATACTGTCGTTGTGTGTGAAGGCGAGCCAGAAATATTAACAAAATGCTAGCCTAGTAGAATATGAGTCTTAAAAAAACAGATTTGGGCCAAGGGGATTAGTATGAAAGTAAGGGCGTCTGTCAAGAAAATGTGTGATAAGTGTAAAATCATCAGAAGGAAGAGAATAGTTCGAGTGATTTGCGAAATTCCGAAACATAGTCAGAGACAAGGATAGTATGCACAGCGAGGAGGGGTATTGCTTTGGCACGTATATCGGGTATTGATCTACCAAAAAATAAGAGAATAGAAGTTGCTTTAACGTATATCTATGGAATAGGAAGGTCTTCGGCAAAGCGAATCCTGAAAGAATGCAGCGTCGATGAAAATACTAAGACAGATAATCTCACAGAAACAGAAATTGCCAGCATTAGAGAGAGTATTGATAAGAGCGTGAAGGTTGAAGGTGATCTCCGAAGAGAAATATCGATGAATATCAAACGACTTATGGACTTGGGCTGCTATAGAGGACTAAGGCATCGAAAAGGTTTACCTGTTAATGGACAGCGTACCAAGACTAATGCTAGGACAAGAAAAGGACCTGCTCGCACTGTTGCAGGTAAGAAGAAGTAGTTATTAGTTCATGGAGGAATAATGGCAAATCCGGCGCGTAAAATAGTTCGAAAAAAGAAAGAAAAGAAGCATATTCCAACAGGCGTCGCCCATATTCAGGCGACATTTAATAATACTATGATCACCATCTCTGATCCGAATGGTAATGTCATCGCATGGTCAAGTTCTGGGAGTAAGGGCTTTAAGGGGTCAAGGAAAAGCACACCATTTGCTGCTCAAATAGCAGCGGAAGACGCCGCAAAGAAAGCGCAGGAACATGGAGTCAAGAGCATAGAGGTATATGTAAAGGGTCCAGGTTCTGGACGTGAGTCGGCATTAAGGGCTTTGCAAGCAGCGGGATTTCTGGTTAATTTTATAAAGGATGTAACTCCGATTCCCCATAATGGATGTAGACCGCCGAAGCGAAGAAGAGTCTAAGTTATCATAGAAGGAGGAGTATTAATTGGCTAGATATACTGGTCCGAGCTGCAGGCTTTGCAGGCGCGAAAATGTAGAATTATATTTAAAGGGCGAGAGATGTTTCACCGATAAGTGCGCAATTAAAAGAAGGAACTATGCACCAGGTCAGCATGGCCAATCAAGGGTTAAAGTTTCTCCATATGGAATTCAGTTAAGAGAAAAGCAGAAAGTGCGCCGGATTTATGGTGTATTAGAAAAGCAGTTTCGCGGGTACTTCCAGAAAGCTGAGAAAATGAAAGGAATCACCGGAGAAAACCTGCTTTTTTTATTGGAAAAAAGGCTTGATAATGTAGTTTACCGGCTGGGGTTTGCTACGTCTAGAACACAAGCTAGAATGATTGTAAGACAGGGACATATTCTTGTTAACGGAAAGCGAGTAGATATACCTTCATATCAGATGAAAGTTGGCGACATAGTTTCATTGAAAGAGAAGAGTAAAACAGTTGCAGCAATCATTGAATCGATGGAAGATGTTGTGAGGCGTGGCATCCCTCAATGGCTAGAGCTCGATAAAGAAGCTTTCAGCGGTAAAGTGAAGTCTATAATATCTAGAGAAGATATCAGCACACCGATCCAGGAGCAACTTATCGTAGAGCTCTATTCTAAGTAAATTGAAAAGACACGCGCTCCTGGGAGGCTATAGATGCACAAGAATTGGCGAGACCTGATTAAACCAAAAAAGGTACAGGTTGAGTCAGATACATTATCTGACACATATGGTAAATTTTCTGCAGAACCATTTGAAAGGGGTTTTGGAACTACTATAGGAAATTCCCTTAGAAGGGTACTGCTATCATCACTGCAGGGTGCGGCAATTTGTTCAGTTAGAATAAAAGGGGTTTTGCATGAATTCTCTGCAATACCTGGTGTTACTGAGGATGTTACAGACATTATTTTAAATTTAAAAGGTGTCCGACTGAAGTTAATTGGTACCGAAACACGCAATGTCAGGATCATTCATAAAGGTGATGGTGTTATAAAGGCAGGAAATATAATAACAGACCCGAACGTAGAGATTCTTAATCCAGAGCATCATATCGCAACTTGCTCTAAGGATGCAAATCTTGAAATTGAACTGGGTGTAAAAATCGGTAAGGGATATATTCCATCGGATAGAAATAGAGATGAGAAATCACCCGTTGGAACTATACCCATTGATTCAATATTTTCACCAATTCAGAAGGTAAATTTCAGCGTTTCTAATGCTCGCGTTGGTCAGATGACCGATTACGATAAGCTGACTATCGAGTTGTGGACGGACGGAAGTATAAAGCCAGACGATGCTTTAGCATTTGCGGCAAAAATACTTAAAGACCACTTAAGTATATTTATAAATTTTGATGAAGAGGCAGAAGAAGTAGATGAGATTGAGGTTGAAGATGATAGAGATAGAATTAACGAAAATCTGTATAGATCGGTAGATGAGTTAGAGTTGTCAGTACGTTCCGCAAATTGTTTGAAGAATGCTGGGATTAAACTGATTGGCGAGTTAGTTTCTCGAACTGAGGCAGAAATGCTTAAAACACAGAATTTTGGGCGGAAGTCTCTGAATGAAATTAAGGATGTTCTGGCCGATATGGGTCTTACTTTAGGTATGTCGATTGAGGATTTTCCTGATCCTGAGACCATGAGGCGAATAAGAGGGGAAAGTCAGGAAGAAGAATAAATGACTTTGTTACTGTTGGAAAGGGTAAATAACTATGAGACACAATAGATCGGGCAGAAGGTTAGGTAGAACAACAAGTCATAGAATTGCAATGTTTAGAAATATGGTTACCTCATTTTTAAATCACGAGAAAATCGTGACAACGGATGCCAAAGCAAAAGAGTTGAGACCAATTGCGGAAAAAATGATAACACTTGGGAAAAGAGGGGACTTGCATTCTATCAGGATGGCAGCTTCTTATATAAGAGATAAGAAAACTGTTTCAAAACTTTTCTCTGCAATTGCTCCCAGATATGTCGAAAGAAACGGTGGATATACAAGAATAGTAAAGATTGGTACGAGATTAGGCGATAATGCAAAAATGTCATTGATTGAACTTGTCTAAAACTTAACATAATATTGAGATATAAAAAATCGAGAGTTATTGCTCTCGATTTTTTTTGTTTATATATGTTCAAATCCAGGAATACTCATATTCGAATAGATGAAGGCTGGGAGGTAACATTGACAAATTATGGCAAGTGGAATATAGTTTCTTCAAATTAAATCTAAATGGCGTGCTAAGCGATTGTTATCGCTTGCCATATGCCAATCAAGTGATAAGAATGAAAGATCTTAAAAAAATTACAAAAAGCAGATTTGTACTGTTTCCTTCGTCAATCAGTCGCTTCTTTGAAAGGAAGAGAAGGGCTAAAAACTCATATAGAATAAAACCTGAAAGTAAGAAACAAAAGAGAATATTAAGATACGTTCTGACTGTAATATGCCTGATTTTAGCGGTTTATCCTATCAGTTCCCTGTTGAAAAGTGGAATCTCAGGATTAATATCTTTAAAGGGCGAGGAGTCAGGTAGAGCTAATGCTGCTTCAAGAGATCAAGTAGCATATAAATCGTTTAGTGAGGCTGCGGATGCATTGAGAAATGCTCATCTGGAAGGTGAAAAGCTTGTTGCTCGACTTTCAGATGGTGGCTTGTTGACCTATACAATATCGACTTCGCTTCAGCGAAGAGTTGAAGCAGTCATGGCCGAGAATTCCGTTCCTTATGGAGTCTTTGTTGCTATTGAGCCGAAAACAGGAAAGGTCTTGGCTCTTACAGGATATTCTTTCTCGAGCCCGGGGTGGGAGGGTGAGGCTTATAAGAACATATATCCAATGGCTTCGTTGTTTAAAATGATTACTGCCTGTGCGGCGCTTGAAGAAGACAAGATTGAGCCAGAAACCTTGTTTGCTTTCAGAGGTTCCTCTTATTCAGAAAATCCTAAGTATTGGAGTGTGAATCCAAAGAAAGTCGGGCAGCAAATGCCGCTTTCGATTGCAATGGGTAAGTCCATTAATCCTGTGTTCGGCAGGCTTGCAAGTGATGTTGTCGGACGTGATTCTATAATGCAATTTGTAAATCGATTTGGGTTTAATCAGAATCTTTTTCCTGGCGCGAGTATTTTACCGAGTACCGCACCTGTTCCTAAGGATGATAGTGAGTTGAAACTAATGGGATGTGGTTTGGGCCGTGAAGTTAAGATTTCTCCCTTGCATGCGGCGGTTATGATGGCCGCTTTGGCAAACAAAGGGACAATGATGTCTCCGGTACTTGTGGAAGAGAGGCGAGACACTCAAAATAGTATCCTTCCAGTTGAAAAAGCCAGGGTCATAGGCCAGTTAGTAACGTCAAAAACAACTGAAAAGCTCTCGCGCATGTTAATGACTACAGTTACTGATGGTACGTCGCGCCGTGCTTTTCATGATAGGAGTGGACGGCCTATATTGCGGGACATTAACATCTGCGCGAAAACCGGCTCGATAAATGGGACGGACCCTGAGGGCAAATACACTTGGTTCGCGGCTTATGCACCAGCTGAAGACCCGAAAATTGCACTGGTTGCTTTAATTATCAATCAGGGAAAGTGGAAAATTAAGGCTTCTCGATTGGGTGCTGAAGCACTTGAGGAATTTTTTAGGGATGATGTTATTGGGAATACCAATGAAGACCGCGATAATATATGACAGTAAAAATGTTATTTCACTATGGTGGTTATGACTCGAATAGAATCAGCTAAGGGTAATTATGGAGAGAAATGCTTCCATTTTGCATCTCACCAAATGTGAAATGTGTTATCCAGTCGCCTAGCGAAAGCAGAATTCTTTCCTTTCCCGATGTAATTTTACGCAGGAGGGGAATGTGAAAATGAGCGGTAATCACTACATCACAGTTCTCGCGAAAGCAATGGTCCGCAAAATTCATCAGAATAAGTTCATAGTTCCATTTTGAATTTCTTTTGTTATGATTCGTTTTACTGTTTTTTGACATGTGCTCGGCGATTCGGAATAATATCTTTGGCGGAATAATGGGGAAAAGAGCCTTTGAAGCCCGGTTGCGTAGAAGGAAGCGTAAAATACGGTATCCGTATTCTCGAGAAATTATCTGATCCCCATGGCATAGAAAGCATTTTTTTCCATCCAGTGAAAAAACTTCTGGCGATGGATATATGGTTGCTCCTGTAATTTCTGAAAAAAACCTTCCCATGTGAAAGTCATGATTGCCTTCAAAATAGATTATCTTTGTTCCGTTAGCTGAGAGTTTTCCTAATTCCTTCAATATAGGAAAATAGTGAGGAAAAGCTGAGGGATGATAACCAATCCAGAACTCAAAGAGATCTCCCAAGATGAAAAGAGTGTCTGCAGTTTCTTTAATCTCGGAAAGAAATCTATGAAGAAGCAGATAGTTTTTGTCAGTCGGATTTCGTAGATGGGCATCCGCAATAAAATATTTGCGCATTTATGCAATATAAAGAAAAATCAAGAAAAGGTAAAGGTTGCCAACGACGAGTTTATCTGCAAACGATTGATAATTGTTGTCAAGAGGGCCGTTGAGAACTATGGGCTTCATGCGTGACGTTGAAATAGTATGGGATGACTTGCTTGACGCGTTTGAGAACGTTGATCCGGAAATAGTATTTTATCTTGATCGTGAAACAGGAGAGGTATTTTCAGTTCCCATTAATTACGAGGATGACGACTTCTGGGAAGAAATAGAGATGAATGAAGAGAGATACTTGCAGATACCTGATTTTGACCACGATCAGGAGAGGCAACTTCTTCATGATTTCATAAAGGGTATGAAACATAATCCCCTGAAAGGTATCTTGGAACGCTCCTTCATGGGAAAGCGCCCGTTTGGCCGATTGGACGAAATTCTCTCCTTTTACCCTGAAGAGAAAGAGCGATTGATTGCTCTGAGGGATGAGATGACTACCGGGCGCATACGAAACTGGTTGGAACTTAACGATATATTTTTCTCTGGCGAGACGGCCTGAACGTTTCAAAGGCGCACATACTACACTTCCCTCTGCCTTGAGTTCACTTTCCTTTTTCTCCGTAGGTATTCCAATCAAGTTATCGAAACTCGTTTAGGATCATGAAAAAGGTTTTCGGCCTTTTCTGGAAACCTGTTTCCGGTAGTAGTACGGATATATGAACAGATAATTGCCGAATGAGTTACCACGGGAGGATCACATGCAAAAGATAAAATTCTCCGTTTCGGGTATGTCATGTTCATCCTGCGCGAGTCGTATTGAAAGGGAGCTTTCCGGAAAAGAGGGTGTAAAAAACGCGGCAGTAAATTTCCCCCTTGAAGAACTTTTGTTGGAGTATGATCCTTCACTAATCAGCCCTCGTGAAGTTGAATCTATCTTAGTGAAGCTGGGATATGGCGCCAGATCCAGTTCTGGCAACAGTGACGACATTTGCCGGTCCCAGCGGAACTGGTTCCTGTTCAGTCTGGTCTTGTCTCTCCCTGTCATGTTGACCATGTTTGTTCATGAACATCCAATGGCTGGATGGGTTGGCTTTCTGCTTGCCACTATTGTACAGTTTTCGGCCGGCCTTACCTTTTATCGCGGCTCCTGGTTTGCGCTCAAAAATCGCGGCGCCAATATGGATGTCCTGATTGCTCTGGGAACTTCCGCTGCCTACTTATACTCGGTATTGGCGTTTTTCGGGGCATTCGGCGGCCATGGCGCGGTTTTTTTTGAAACATCCGCAATGCTGATCACCTTTATCCGTCTGGGAAAATATCTTGAGCTCCGAGCACGGGGGCGGGCTGGGGACGCTCTGAAAAAACTTCTGCGGTTGCAGGCCGACAAGGCCAGGCTGCTTACTGAAGAAGGGGAAGTTGAGGTTGCCGCCACCTCTGTAAAGCTTGGTGATATTCTCATGATCCGGCCGGGTGAGACCATACCCGTTGACGGTGTGATCGTTGAAGGCCGCTCCACGGTTGATGAATCCATGATTACCGGTGAGTCATTGCCGGTGGAGAAGGTGATTGGAGATACCGTGGTAGGTGCGGCGATTAATCGAAGCGGCTCTATTACAATAAAGGCGACAAGGATAGGCGATGACGCCTTCCTTTCCCAGATAGTGCGAATGGTCCGGGATGCGCAAACAGACAAAGCGCCTATACAGCGTTTTGCTGACAGGGTATCGGGTGTCTTTGTCCCCATTGTAATTATCTTTGCGCTTTGCACATTTGTTGTCTGGTTCTACCTGCTCCAGCACGATTTCCTGTTTGCCTTTCGTCTGGCTGTTTCCGTAGTCGTTATTGCCTGTCCCTGCGCAATGGGTCTTGCCACTCCCACTGCCATAATGGTCGGAAGCGGAGTCGGACTCAGTCGGGGAATACTCGTAAAGAGGGGATCTGCTCTGGAAAATATTTCCAAGATACAGATCCTTCTTCTGGATAAGACCGGGACTCTCACCCGCGGGGAGCCTGCCTTGACGGACATCCTTACCGCAAATGCCGTTTCCGAAGATAAGTTTATCGAATACCTTTCCGCCGCCGAGTCACGTTCAAACCATCCCCTTGCTGTTGCATCATTGATGGCTGCCCGTGAACGGGGCGTGTCAATAGAATCAGTTCAGGGCTATCGTGAAGAAGAGGGGTATGGAGTATTCTGCATCTATAGAGGTGAAGAACTCGTTGCGGGAAATGCCCGTTTGCTGGAACGGGAAGGTATCAATCAGGAGTTCATGGCGGAGGATATCAGGCGGCTTTCATCGGAAGGCAAGTCCCTGGTTTTCCTCTCAGCGGGTAGGGTACTGTTGGGAATTGCGGCCTTTGCCGATCTCTTGAAGGAAAACTCGCGCCAGGCAGTGGCTGAGATGAAAAAAATGGGTATCGAGGTGCGCATGCTTACCGGTGACCGTCGTGAGGCAGCGGCTGCGATTGCCAGGCAGGCTGGTATAGACACCTTTGAGTCCGAAGTTCTGCCTGACCGGAAACAGGATGTGGTTCGTGAGTACCGGAAAAGAGGTCTGTTCGTAGGCATGGTCGGTGATGGCATCAACGATGCTCCAGCGCTTGCGTTGGCGGACGTTGGGATTGCCATTGGCAGCGGCGCCGATGTCGCGAAAGAGACTGGTGATGTGGTCCTGGTGCGTAATGACTTGATGGACGTTGTTCGAGCCATAAGACTTGGCAAGGCGACCCTTGCACGCATCAAACAGAATCTGTTCTGGGCTCTCTTCTACAATGTCCTCGGGATACCAATTGCCGCAGGCTTGCTCTACTATCCTTTCGGCATTACCCTGAATCCCGAATTCGCGGGCTTGGCGATGGCTCTTTCTTCTTTTTCCGTGGTAGTGAATTCTCTGCTGCTGAAAAGAGTTGAAGGGCGACTGTAGAATTTCGTTAAAGAAAACTGGTTTGCCGGGTCATGGAGAACCGCGCTTTTGATGTTCCTGGAATATTGTGTCTGTGGTAGCTTGTACTCCTCTGCTCAAGCTTTACGGGGAGCTGATCCTCTATTGCTTATCAGAAAAAATCTTCCTCGGGGCTGAACATGATTGAAATACGGAATGCCGCTAAGATTTATCATCAAGGTGGGGAGGATGTCCCCGCGCTTCGTGATGTCTCTTTCAGGATCAACAAGGGGGAATTTCTCTCCATCATGGGGCCGAGCGGTTCCGGGAAAAGTACACTGCTTAATCTGATCGGTGGACTGGATCAGCCGACATCGGGAGAAATATTTATCGACGGCAGCCCCCTGCATGGCATATCAGACGATGAACTTACCCTTATCAGGCGGCGCAAGGTGGGGTTCATCTTTCAGTTTTTCAACCTGCTGCCGATACTTACCGCCGAAGAAAATGTCGCCCTGCCCCTGCTGTTGGACGGATTTCCCTTTGCACAGGTCAGGGAGAAAGCCGTGACCCTCCTGGAAAAGGTCGGTCTGGGGGGACGCATCGGACACCGTCCGGAACAGCTCTCCGGCGGCGAAATGCAGCGTGTTGCCATTGCCAGGGCGCTTGTCACTGAACCGGCGGTACTGCTGGCTGATGAACCGACCGGCAATCTCGATTCCAACCGGAGCAAAGAAATCCTGGAATTGCTGCAAGACCTGAACAATAAAGGCCAGACCATTGTCATGGTTACCCACGACTCCAGTGCGGCTCTCTTCGGCACGCGGATTGTCAGACTGAAGGATGGTAGCGTTTGTGAAGACACTGCTGCTGATGGATGTCCCGCATGAGTGTCTGGAATCTTATCCGCCATATCAGCCTGAAGCATATGTGGCTTCGCAAGGCGCAGACATTCCTCTCGATTGCAGGCATCTGTCTGGGAGTCTCCGCCATCGTTTCCATCGGTGTCGTAAACAGGAGCGTCGTACACTCCTATGAGGACACCTTCGACCGTATCACCGGAAAAGCGAAACTCCAGATTACCGGCGCCCAGTCAGGCTTTCCCGAGTCTTTGCTTGATAGCGTACAGAATGTTCCTGGTGTTGAATACGCCGTCCCGGTTATTGAAACGGATGGAATGCTTGTTTCCGGCAAGGAACGCTCCATTATGATCCTCGGGGTTGATGTCCTGGTGGATACGCAGGTTCGTGACTACAGCCTGACGGGTGAAAGCGCTGATATCCCTGATCCACTTCTCTTCCTTGCCAGGCCGGATTCCATACTCGTGACAAAGACGATGGCTGATCGTGAGGGCTACCGGATTGATCAGGAGATCGAGGTGCAGACGGTGGAGGGGATTCGCGCCTTTCGCATCAGGGGGATATTGAACCCGGAGGGGCCGGCAAAGGCAATGGGCGGAAATCTGGCCGTGATGGATATCTATGCGGCCCAGATGGCATTCGGTAAAAATGGGCGCATTGATCGGATAGATATTAGCATCAGGCAGGGGGAAGACCTGGAGACCGTCAGTAAAGCCATCTCCGATGCGCTGCCGGATGGATATGTGGTGGACACGCCGGCCGGCAGGACGCGTCAGGTGGAGTCTATGATCTCCAGGTTCCAGAACGGTTTCAATCTCATCAGCTATCTTTCCATATTTGTCGGCATGTACCTGATTTACAATGCAGTTTCCATCACGGTGGTGCATCGTAGAAAGGAAACGGGAATTCTGCGGGCCCTGGGCTGCAAAAGGAAGGAAATACTGCTGTTGTTCCTTGGAGAGACGCTTCTTATTTCTATCATAGCATCCCTTCTCGGCGTCGCGGTTGGCCTTCTGCTGGCGAATTTGCTGGTAGGCGCCTTCGGAAGGGTCATTTCCGAAACCTATGTCCGGACTTCCGTAACCGGAATCCATGTTACCTGGTTTTATCCGATGTTCGGTCTTCTCTGCGGAATCCTGGCCAGTCTTGCGGCGGCCCTGTTTCCCGCCCGGGCGGGGTGCCGGATCACCCCCGCTTCGGCAATAAGGTCTGTTCCCTATGCCGAAGAAGGCTTTTTTACCGCGAAGAGGCTGAACACGGGCGGCGCCGTCTGTCTGACGCTCTGCCTTCTCACGCTCGCCTTGTATAACATCATGGGCGACTCTCCCCTGACAAAATACACGCTTTTTCTATTCATCGCGCAATTTCTTCTTGCCATTGGCGTTTCCCTTTTCACCCCTGAGTTTCTAAGGCGTTTTGTCGCGGTATTCAGCCGTCTGTTTTGTTCCTTTTTTGGGGCCGCCGGGAGGTTGGCTGGCCTGAACCTCCGCAAGAACCTTACCAGGAACTCGGTTGCCGTTGCGGCTGTCTTTTTGGGGATTTCGGTATTTGTCGGCAGTTATGGTTTTGTCTTCAGCGTAAAGGAGTCGGCAATCCGCTGGCTGGATTCCATAATCAGATCTGATATTATCGTTACTTCCGGACATCCGAGCTCCAGCGCCAATGCGCGAACAATTCCGATGCCGGTACAGTTGGGGCGCGAAATCGAAACTGTTCCGGGCGTGCTGTCGGCCTCCGCATGGCGCAGGGTCAACATTCAGTATGCCGGGAAAAACGTTCTTCTTTCCGCGTCGGAATTCCGGCTAGAGGCTGCCCAAAACTCTGAGGGGGCGCGGCCGACTGATTTGACGGCTCTTTTGTCGGACAGAGACAACGTGGCGGTGAGCGAACCCTTCGCGGCAATTTTCAAGGTAAAAAAAGGAGATGCCATAAAGCTGCCAACGCCGGGCGGTGAGGTTCAATTCGGGGTGGCTGGCATCGTCGTAGACTACACGAGCGATACCGGCGTGGTCATGATGGACATTAAGACATATCAAAAGTATTGGGGAGACATGCTCTGCAATTCCTTTTCGGTAAATATCGGGAAGGGCGCCGGTGTGCCGGAGGTCAGGGAGGCGATTCAGAGACGTTTCGGCAAAGACCGGAAGCTCTATGTTTTATCGTCCCAGGAATTCAAAAACGAGATTCGCCGTGTACTGGATGATATGTTCATCTTCAACCACGCTCTGAACATAATTACCTTGACCATAGCCTGCCTCGGGATCATTGTTACTCTGTTCGCATCGGTGATGGAGAGGACAAGAGAGATTGGAACACTCCGCTCCATTGGTATGTTGAGGCGTCAGGTTTACGGTGTCGTGATTCTTGAATCCATGCTCATGGGCCTGGCCGGAGGTGTTCTCGGGTCAGCGACGGGAATCCTTGCCGGATGGATTAACCTGGAAGGCTTTTTCGTGGCAAACTACGGTTCCGCGGCCAGCTATCATATCCCTGTCAGCGCTGTCGTGTGGGCACTTATTCTTTCCGCGTTCATGGCGGCGCTTGCCGGTCTCGTTCCTGCCCGCAAGGCCGCTAAAACCAATATCGTGGAGGCACTGTCGTATGATTGATGCGCGTTTCGTCCTTTTATTATTAATACTCGCGGCCATGTCCGTGCAATCCGCGTATGCCATGAACGGCAGGGATGTCTATGAAAAAGTGCAGGAGTTGCGCACAAGAGCACTGGATCGTAAAACGGAAGCAACAATGGAGCTCTATGACCGGGGAGGGGGAAAGCGCACACGCACCCTGACCGAGTACGGCAGAAACGCGTCCCCTGAAGCCTACAAGGCGCTTGTGGTTTTCAATTCTCCCGCGGATCTGAAAGGGGTTGGATTCCTGATCCATGCCCACACCTTTTCGGACAGGGATCTGTGGGCCTATTTCCCGGAATACAGACGTGTCAGGCGGATCCCCAATTCATCCCAGGACGACTCGTTTTTCGGTTCCGACTTCTCCTATGACGACTTCAGCGGTCCTCCGAACCTGAACGATTACAGCTTCAAGATACTCAGGGAGGAGAAATTTGATGGCAAGGATTGTTATGTTGTCGAGGTGAAACCTAAAGAACGCCGCAAGTATACGAGCTATATCGCCTGGGTGGCGAAGAATCTCTGGATTCACACGAAGATCGATTATTATCAGGGCAGGGACCTGTATCGTTCAGGAGTTTTCCGGGACATGCGCAATATAGACGGTATTCCGACACCGTTCAGGATTGAAATGCAGAATCTCAAAACCAGACACAGGACCGTGCTCAAAATACGAAATATACGTTATCGCACGAAATTTTCCGATGAGCTTTTCTCGCAACGGGCACTGGAGCGTGGCGGCCGATAGTATCCGGGCATGCGCAAACTCCGGACGGAAGCCGGTCAGCGGCGCTGTCTCTGGATTAATGATTATTTGCGGTAATTTTTTTTATTTCAGGAGGTGTGCCATGAAGAAAGCCTTTATAACGTTTGTTGTTTTTGCCTGCCTTGCGCCGCAATGCCTTGCTGAAGACTTTCTCTCCGTTTCCGGCAGGCTCAACCTGCGCGGCGTCATCCCTCTGAACAACAGCAGTCCCACGGAATACCCCAGTCTTCTGGGGCGGGTCAAGATTGACACCAAACCAGCCACATGGCGTTTTCATATGTGGCTGGAAGGCGGCTGGGACGGCAGTGTCGACCTTCCATCCCACGACCATTCCGTTCTCAAGACCTGGGACGAGGTATATCAGAGCACCACGCCGTTTCTGGAGTTCAAGGAGCTGTACGGTGCCTATTCAACGGATTTTCTGGAGATACGCGCCGGTGTCCAGCGCTTTTCCTGGGGAAGGCTCGATGAATACCCGGTCAATGACCTTTTGAACCCGTGGGACAATACACAGTTTCTGAGGAAATCCCTGGAGGACAGAAAGATCGGGGTCCCGTCCCTGTCGGCTCGGGTGAACAAGGGCAACTGGAACCTGGAAGCGGTCTGGGTTCCGCTCTTCGTTCCTTATCGACTCCCCCTGCCCACCGAGCGCTGGGCGGGCTATAGTGAAATAGCCGCGCTTGCGGAGCGGTCCGATGTGGAAGTGTTGACAAGGCAGCCGGAACTTCCGCCACGCACTCTGAAAAACAGCTCCGTTGGCCTAAGGTTCCAGAATACCGGAAACGTTGATTGGGCCGTTACCCTCTTTCATGGCTATGACCCCAGGCCGGTTTTCAAGACAACCGAACTGGTTGTATCCACTCAACCCGGCAGAATGCTCATTGATCCGGGAGTTGAGCCGGACTTCAACAAAATGTCCTCAATTGGTATCGATGCGGCTACCGTGAAAGGCGACTGGAGCATTCGCGCGGAGGCGGCCTACGCCTTCGGTCGTTACTTCAACACCAAAAGAGAATTGTGGGGATATCCGGCTGTCATCGCTCCAGGCTCATACAGGCTGAACCCGAACGAACACAAGAGCGACACCATCGAGTACGGTGTCGGGGTTGATTATCGCCTCTTCGAGGATTGTCTGCTTACCATGCAGGCCCAGCAGACAGTTATCATGAACAGACCCGATACGCTTTATGACAGGAAATTCGAGACCCTGTTCTGGGGCAACCTGAAGAACGGCTTCATGAACCAGAAAGTTGAGACAAACCTGAATCTCGCTTATAACCCGGAGCATGGAGATATCATGGCAAAGGCAAACGCCTGGTATGTCTTCACTGATTACTGGAAGGCGGGACTGACCGCGGTGGCCTTCTGGGGGCCGTATGAATCGCTGTTCGGCAGATATTCCAAGAACGATCAGATTGAGGCGGAGGTTGTCTTCTCATGGTGATTACCTGGAGCGTTCAAATGACGAGGGTACAACGATGAAGAGATTTATTGGAATCCTGCCGGCCGCTGGCATAGCGTCGAGACTGCGCCCCTTCCGGTATCCAAAGGAACTGCTGCCGGTGCTTTTTTCAAGGGACGCGACAACCGGTCGCGCCCGCCCGGTTGTCGCCGCTGAGTATTCACTGCTTGCCATGCGTGACGCCGGGATTGAGAAATGCATCATAATAATCAATGAGGGTAAGCCGGAGATCCTGAAGTATTTCGGAAACGGCGCGGACCTGGGCATGAATCTGGTGTATGCCGTGCAATCGAAACCGACAGGGCTTCCCATGGCCATCCATGCCGCCGGCGACTGGCTGGACGGCGCTCATGTGTGCCTTGCTTTGCCTGATACGATTTTTCGTCCCAGAAGCGCTATCCGTGAAATATGCGGTGAGATTCGAAGCAATGGTTCCGACCTTGTTCTGGGAGTATTTCCTACGGATGAGCCTCAACATCTGGGACCGGTAAGGTATTCGACGGACGGGCGGGTGTTGGAGGTCCAGGACAAACCCGCGGAGACCGACCTCCGGAATACCTGGGGGGTTGCCGTATGGTCGCCGAGATTTACGGAATTGCTTGCCGGGAGTGTCGGCGCTTGGGAGTTGAAGGAAAAAGACGAGAAGGAGCATCCCCTCGGTGAGATATTCGATGAGGCGGTCCGTTCCGGCTTCATGGTCCGTTCCGTATCCTTTGAAGACGGGGATTATATCGATATCGGCAAGCCGG
>Ga0265295_1005817_pt1 | contig 15402 bp, 12 predicted proteins | sample Munlansysbiofilm_FD_192503 | JGI IMG/M metagenome (GOLD analysis project Ga0265295, IMG submission 192503) | Leachate microbial communities from a municipal landfill in Southern Ontario, Canada - Methane capture system biofilm | ecosystem: Engineered > Solid waste > Landfill > Unclassified ... | reverse complement strand
GCATCTTGATTCAAATGCCGATAAGCACCCTTTAGTAACTGCAATGCCTACTGACAAAAACTAACAACAAGAAGCCAGAACCCTATACTGTCATGACTCATCAAATCCATTTCCATCTTGCTTTGGCTTTTTTCCTTTAGCTCTGGTCAGGAACCCTTGCCTTTTTGAAAATACGTAAGGGCATTTTTATAGCAAATACCCTCCACAAGACTCTTTAAAGTCTCACTGTCGTTAGGGTATTCACCCTGTTCCACATACTCCCCGATTACATTACAGAGAACCCTTCTGAAGTGCTCATGACGTACATATGAGAGGAAGGAACGACTGTCAGTGAGCATCCCGATAAAGTGTCCAAGCAAGCCTGTGTTTGCCAAGGCCAGCATCTGCTGCTCCATCCCGTACTTATGATCCTGCATCCACCATGCGGCACCCAACTGTAGTTTAGAAGGGACCTCGTCACTCTGGTACGTATTTGCCAATGCCGCCAATACCCAATTGTCCTTGGGGTTCAAACTGAAAAGGATTGTCTTAGGAAGCGAATCTTCATCTTCCAGTGCGTTCAGGAACAGACCAAGGTCATAGGCTATGGAATAGTCTCCCACCGAGTCGTACCCCGACGCTCCTCCGACCGACCGTACCATCTTCATATTCTGGTCCCTATTGCACCCAATATGTAGTTCCATGGCCCATCCTCGCTTTGCATAGCAACGGGCGAGATGGAGCAATAAGGTTGAGCGGTACTGATGGAGTTCAACCGTGGAGAGAGTCTTCTTTTGCACGCCTTTCTCCATCAGCCGATCCATTTCTTCATCGCTGACGGGGTCGAAGATCAGAAGATTTATATCATGGTCACTAGCCACACACCCAACATCATCAAAAAGATCCATCCTTGCTTGTAAGCTCTCTTTCAATTCACCATATCCGGTGATGGCCCTACCTGTCAGATAACCCAGCTCCTTGAGTGCATTACAATACGCATCAGGCTTGTGTATCGAGAGATACCTGTCAGGTCTGAAAGCCGGCAAAACCTTGCAAGAAGCAAACTCCTTCTGCAGACGGATATGGTAGGTCAGATCAGCACAAGGGTCTTCTGTGGTACACAGCATCTGAACCTTTGCCATTTCGATCATCGTACGGGGTGAGTATGCTCTCTCTTGTATGACAGAATTTGCCTGGTCCCAGATCTTCTGTACATTTTTCTCAGTAAGGGGTTCGGTGATATCAAAATATCGCTGTAGCTCCAACATTGACCAGTGATAAACTGGATTGCCTATCGCAAACTTAAGACTTTTCGCAAAAGCACCAAACATTTCAAAAGGAGGCTCTTCACCGGTCACCAGACGTTCAGGAATAGCGTTGGCTCTCATGACGCGCCATTTATAATGGTCGTGATCGAGCCAAAGCGACTTGATAGATGAAAACTGTCTGTTTTCATATATCTCTTTGGCACTCAGATGGCAATGATAATCAACGATGGGCAAATCCTTGGCAAAAGCGAATAAGGCTTTCGCCGTCTCATTGTTAAGCAAGAAATCTTCATCCATGAAAGGTTTCACTATCTTCTCCTTATCAAAACAACAAATCAGGAAGAAATGTTGACAGTTGTGGAATGAATACCAAAACAATGACTTCAAGAATGACAGCAGTAAAGAAAGGGATTGATTCCTTAACATAGTCCTGAATACTACAATCATGGATACCACAAACAATATATACTGCAGTACCTACAGGGGGAGTCATTATACCCATCGTGACGATGGTCATCATACATATCCCAAAATGCACAGGGTCTATACCCATCTCTTGGACAACAGGGAGAAATATGGGAGTCAGTAACAAGATATTCACATTACTATCGACAAGCATGCCGGTGATGAACAGGAAAGTCAGCATGATCAAGATCATGGCCTGCGGGTTGTTTGTCAAACCTAGAATGAACCGGCTCATGATGGTAGGTACATTCCCGTACGTTAGGGCATAACTGAAGATTCCCGAAAAAGCGATAATAAGGATGATCGCACCATTATCGATGATAGAGTTCACCAATGCCTTCTTAAACTTTTCCCAAGTCAGTTCCTTATAAATGAATTTCCCTACGACCAGGGCATACACTACAGCAAAGGCCCCTGCTTCAGAAGGCGTGAAGAATCCAAATCGTATCCCGAGAATAAGGATAAGAGGGAATATAAGCGCCCAAATGGAAGTCTTGAGGTTTTCAAAGATCTCACTGAAAGTAGCTGCTTTGAGATCATCAGTGGGGACTTCATACTTGTGCTTACGGCTGGTTATGTTAACAGTGACCATCAGAGCCCCACACATGAGTATTCCAGGGATAATGCCGGCTACAAATAACTTTCCTATGGAGACTTCCCCGACAAATCCGTACAAGATCAAGCCAAGGCTGGGAGGAATCGTTGCTGTAATCAGGCTTGAAAGACAGGTAACGGAAGCGGTGTATCCTTTCGGATACCCCAACCGGTCCATTTCTGGACCAAGAATACGAATCTGCATTCCGGCATCAGCTGTAGCACTTCCCGAGACACCACCCATCAAGGTGGAAAGGATCACGTTCACCTGAGCGATGCTACCATACATCCTACGGGTGAGTAATCTGGATAAACTCAACAGATTCCTTGTGATGCCAGTCTCATTCATCAGATTTCCTGCAAACAGGAAGAAAGGCACAGCAAGAAATGTAAAGGACTGGGTCTGTGCAACCACACGTTGGACCAGGACCGCCCATGGGATGTCACTGTTCAGCAGGAAGTACCCACTGCCAGAAATCCCGATAACAAAGGCGATAGGCATATTTATTACAATCAAGCCAACAAAGAGTAGGAGTAACAACCACATCTTAACGCTCCTTAATAGCTTTGTTCTTGAAAGATTTCAAATCAAAAACAATATTATGAATAATTGAAAACACCATTAGCACAGCAGCCACAGGAAGGCTGAAGGTCACAAAAGAGTAACTGACCGGCAGGGTCTGAAAGGCCCTATTCCAGTTTTTAATGGCTAATACGAAGCCATAACGAATAAAAACAAAGATCAGAAGCAACATCAATGCGTAACAGACAAACTTTAGAATTAGTTGTGTTTTCTCAGACAGTTTATCGGTGATCAAGGCGACACCAACCAAACTCCCTCTGCGCAGTGCGATATCCGCCCCTAGGAAGGCCAACCATGCAAAAGCCAATTGAGAAACATCAATAGACCACTGGATAGGGATGGACATCTTCCGAAAGAGTGCTGCGGCAAACACCAAAGCGATAATAATCACAAACAAGATGCCACATATGGTAATTTCTATCTTGCAGAATTCCTGATAAATACGTTCTAACTTTGCCGCATAGTTCTTTTTTTTCTTCATAGAGCTAGACTCCTAAAAAGGCTAATAGCAAAACAGAGTCTTGCTATTAGCCCCAATTCTGTATTCTGTCAGTTATTTGGCAATTTCCGCAAGAATAGCTGCCTTAGCTTTAGCATATCCTAATTTCTCGTAGACAGGTTGAACAGCTTCAATGAATGGAGTCTTATCAAGAGTACGAACTATCATACCCCTCTTCACCATATCTTCCTCATATTCGGCTGTAAGCTTCTTGACCAGACCCTGGTTATCTTTACCGACTTCCTTGAAGGTCTTTACAAACACGTCCTGGGCTTCCTTGCTCCAAGAATCAAATACTGACGCACCCATTACAACACAGCCTATCAGCTGGAAGTGCTCTGTCTTATTTACATACTTGCTGGTCTCATACAAACGTGTAGCATAGACAGAGGGAGTTTGAGCTTCTACCCCATCAATAGCACCTTGTGAGAGTGCGGGATACACTTCTGCCCATTCCATGGGAGTTGCGATGGCGCCCATTGCATTGATTGACTCTGTGTAGAGAGGGCTACCAATGGTACGTATCTTTTGTCCCTTGAGGTCTGCAGGCACATTGACTTCCTTGTTCAATACAAAGTTCCTTGCACCTGAGTACCAGTTGGAGGTAATCAACTTGATACCTTGTTTCTCAAACTCTTTTTCCCAACCCTTGTAGGTAGCGGTCTCAATCAGTGCATTAAGGGAATCAGAATCTTCAAACATGAAAGGCATCTGAATCACACCAAAATCATTTACGTAGGTCATGAGACGGCCGGGATCAGAAACAGTGAGGACAGGGGCTCCTGCAACAGCCTGCTCGGTCAAGTCATCAGTACCACCCAAGGAAGAGGAAAAATACAGTTCGACTTTAAACAAACCTGTAGCCTCCAGTCTCTCTTTTGCCTCTTTCAAGCCAATCGACTGGGTATCTTTCTCACCTTGAGTATTTGCAAGCTTAATTACGTAGGGACCTGACTTATCTGCCTTCTCTCCCCCACCCTGGGCAAATACTCCGGATATGACAACCAACGAACATAGGGCGATCAATAACAGTTTCTTCATTTCGTTCTCCTTTTCAGATTCTTTTCAATTAGGATTCATGCATCCTCTATGTTTAGGATATGACATGTTTACTCACCAATCTTCCTAATTTCTCCATATAAATTCCTATATATTGACTTTCATTATTTCTAACATATATGGAAACTAAAACCCTATGGAAAAACCACCATCGATCATTAGACAGGTACCAGTGACAAAATTGGACGCATTCGAAGCAAGATACAGAGCTCCGAACCCAATATCCAGAGGTTCTCCGAAACTGCCCATCGGGGTGTGTCCCAATATCTTTTTCTTCCTCTCCGGGTCATTGTCCGTCGCGAACCTGAACATCGGTGTGTCGATAAAACCAGGAGCGATTGCGTTGACCTGGATGTTGTCACAGGAGACTTCTGCAGCCAGAGCCCGAACAGAAGCTGTGATTGCCCCCTTTGCAGCCGTATAGGCCATGACATTAGTGAGGCCGACAAAGGCACTCATTGATGAGAGGAATATGATCTTCCCGCTCTGTCTTGCCCTCATTGAAGGGAGCACTGCCTGGGTCAAGGTGATGGAGGCAAGGTAGTGGACATCAAAGAGCTTTCTGAAATCCTCGGCGCTGTGGTCTCCCACACCCTTTTTACAATGGACCCCTGCGTTGTTTATCAGAATATCAATTTCCCCATGCTTTTTTTGCACCTTCTCGATAAAGCTTCCGACTTCATCGAGTTTTGTTATGTCAAAGAGGTAATAGTGGCTGTTTTCCAACTGATCACAAGCTTTTTTCAGATTTTCCTCATTGCTATGACCAATAAGAATCACCTTTGCCCCAGCCCCTTGCAGGGCCTGGGCCATAGCAAATCCAAGCCCGGATCCCCCCCCTGTGATCAATGCAACCTTCCCTTCCAGGCTGAAGGCCTTTCTGACCAATTCGTTCATAGTATCCTCCTAAAGAATCCCAAACTTCTTAAAAGCATCGGTCGCTGTCATGCCATCTTCAATGGCCTTTCTCACTACTTTTTCAGCAGAAGCCTTTTCCAAGGCAAGGGTGACAACCTCTTCTGCAACATCTTTCGGGATAACGATTACACCATCGACATCCCCAAACAGGATATCCCCATCAGTGATGGTCACTTCCCCTATCTCTATCCTACAGCGAAAGTCAACAACCTGGGTACGCACAGATGAATCCTGGGCATAACAACCACAGCTGAAAACTGGCCAATTCTGTTCAAGCACCTGAGGCGTATCCCTATGCCAGCCATTGACCACAGCCCCGACAGCCCCTCTGGTCCTGGCTGTGGCTGTGAGCAGCTCACCCCAGTATGCACAGCGCTTGGTCCCCCCTGTCGCAAGATAGATCTCATTCTCCTCAAGCTGGTCCAGGGCTTCGGTCAGCATCCCGAAAGGCTTCTTCTGATCACCAAACACATCAATCATCAGGACGGTCATGGCTTTGCCTGCAAGCTTCATGTCACTAGTCAGCCCCCTGACATCCTGAGGCAAAAATTGATGGTAATACCCCATGGTATCCAAAATATCACCAACTACGGGGGTGTACAATTTCTCCTTCATCAAAGCGAACATCTCAGTCTCTGTCTTCCATGCATACATATTACGATACCTCTCTTTCTAACATTTCTAAAATTGCCTTTATATATCCCAGAGCGTAGGCCATGCCCGCATGCCAACTGGCATCACAGAGCAACTCAGGAGTGTGATCCGGGACAAGCACCCCTTGAAAATCATGTTTTTTCAACAGCCGTAAAGCTTTAAACATATCAATATCACCTTCATCAATGAATACTTCATCATAAACAGGGACTTTTCCTTTTACATTCCGGACATGCACATAACTTATCTTACCTTGAGAAGCATAGGTTTCGATAGCATCGTAGAGGTTACCTTTGCTCATCTCCTGCACACTACCCATGCAGAACTCCAGCTTATTGGCAGGGCTGTCGAACAGGTCGATCACTTTTTGATAGAGCTCGGGCTGATAGACGAGCCTAGGAGTGCCGCGAAGCGAGGGCATAGGGGGATCATCAGGATGAAGGGCGAGTTCGACGCCGGCTTCTTCTGCCACAGGCAGCATCTCAGACAAAAACCACTCCAGCCTTTCCCATAGCATTTCCACGGTGATCGCACCTATATATTTTCCAGGCTCCACTTTGCCATACGTCATGTTCCATATCTCACCTGAAGGAATGGGGGTATCTAGAGCAAGATCATGGGCATTGAAGCACGCGCTTACAGCACCCCCCCTTGCTACAGTCTTCCTTTGATGACCCCACACCCCGGCGAAACTGAAATTATAGCCAAAGCTCTTTATTCCTGCCGCCCCGGCATTTCTGATGATCTGCTTAAGGTATCCGATCTGTTCGAGCTTTTTCGGACCATCAAGCAGTACGTCATACCAGTCTGCAGGGCTGAAGTTCTCAATACCGAATATCTCCAACCCCTCTTCCTTCGCCATCGTCTGAAGAGCCTGCATGCTCTTCAGGCTCCAGATGGGATTAGAGGTCGTAGCCTTGCCATAGTTGGTCTTCTCATCAGTAGCGGTGACCACACCTTTCTGTTCGGAGTAATAATCTGCAAGATGTACTATCAGGTGGGTGCATCCAACCTGCTTTGCAAACTTGAAATTTTCTCGTGTAAGCATATGTTTATATAATCCGAGCCCTAGTTTCATATATCTTCACCTTATTCTTTTTGTTATATTGTATCTTTCAAGGCTCCGACATTCTTCCTTGTTATCGATCTATTATTGCTGTATATTGATACGTAGCAGGTAAGAAATATGATACATATTGTAAATACCAAAGATACCATCAATATTGAGACAGAAACCCATTACGCCTTCCAGAAGCAGATCAATCCCGCAATATACCCCCAGGTCCATGATTTTTATGAGATATCGTTCATGACCAAGGGGGAGATGCAGTTCATCCTGAAAGGCAAAACCTACTATCTGAAAAAGGGAGATATCATTTTTGTCAGGCCGGGGGAGATCCACCGGAAAGTTGAAACAGGAAAAAGCGAGCATATAAACTTGGCTTTTCCTGCGCTTACCGTCACTTCCCTGTTCAAATTTCTCTACTCAGAGGATGAAGAACAGAAGTTTCTAGCTATGCGGGAACTCCCTGTCATCCATCTGACTAGCAATGAGACCAACTTCCTGCGAACCAAATTGGAGAGGCTGGCTTTCTTCAACATCCATGACGTAACTACTATCAAGTCATACTTACGAGCTCAATTGATATATATATTCACCCAGTACCTTACCCCCGCACTAACCTTTGATGCAAAGACAGAATCACAGGAGAACGTACCTGTCTGGTTCAACAAGTTATTGCAGGAACTGGACAATACGACACTCAGCACCATATCGCTCGACACCCTTGCCAATCTCTCAGGAAAGACAAAGGAACACATCTGCAGAAGCTTTCAAAAATTCCTGGGCACCACCCCGATAGCCTACATCAACACCCTCAAATTGAACTATGCGGCAAACATGTTACAACACTCTGATGATGAGATCATCGATATAGCATACTCCCTTGGATTCCAGAGCCTGAGCAATTTCTATGCACTGTTCAAAAAGCAGTTCAATCTGACACCATTGAAGTTTAGAAAGATGGGCAGTTACTGCCATCCAAAAATGGCTGGTAAGAGCTGAGAATCTCCACTATATGATCAATGGAATTGCGAGAATCATCCAGACTATTATTCAAAAAGACACTATTATCATCCAAGGTTTCACACGGACACTTGCTTATCATGTCCAATGAAAGGTAAATCCTTGAAAGGATCTGTTAAAACCTAGTGATAATTCAGGCTGGGATGAATGGGACACCCACGGTCTCCAGTATCAGAGGACACTTGGACAAGAGCACCAAGGCTGCAAAAGAAAGCAGGTAGGATTTCCATCAGCTTACAGCACCCCTACCTTTCGTAGCTCATCCCTCATGGCTGGCCTTTTCCTGTATCTTGGCTCCAATACAACTAGGCACTCCTTTGCAACATGAGCTCCCCCAATTTGAACCAACGCTTCAAACCAAGCCGCCAGGGCATTGTATCCTGGACGCTCGGAAACAGTTTCCCCTAGTTTGAGAATATGCCCCTTGTACAGGTCAAACACCTCTTTCTGATAGCGAGGAAGCAACTCCCCCTGATAGTATCGCACCAGCGAAGGGGACTTCTGCACATAGGCCAGCAGCCGTCCGATCTTCTTCTCTGCCTTGAGGACTTCAGGATAGGGATTCCCCGTATAGGGCCAGTTTTTCCTATCACTGTTCTGCAGTTCATCAAGCAACCCATCAACAACCTTCTCCCACTGTCCATCCTCATAGGTGGCTTTCAGGATAGGATAATAGGCGAGGTCGCCTTCAAGGAGGAGCCTCCTTGAGAGAGTGCGCATCTTTTCAGTATCACCACTCTCCTGATACACCCTAAAGAGGAGCTCGTCCCAATCGGGGGCGCCCTCTCTGCGGCGTCCCGTCCATTCACTCTCCACTGCAAGCCTCTCAGCCAAGGGATAATCCTTAGTTGTCATGGCATGGTCGAAGGCAAGCTTACGCAAACTGCCGTAGTGAAGATTCTCCAAGGCGAAGGCTTGGGCGTCATCAATTCTCTGCTGCTTGAGCAGCAGAGAATATCTCAGTTCAACGGAGTTCTGGATCATACAATTAAACCCGAATATACCCTCACTCTCCTGAGAAGCAAGCTCGACCAGATAGTTTTCCAAAACATTCTGGTCGATCATGGAATCAGCAAACTGGAGGCAGAGCCTGAGTAAGGTCGCTTGCATCTCATACTCATAGTTCTTAGCTTCAGCAAAGAACTGGGCAAACAACCATCTGCCATCTTCAAGAGAAGGCACAAAATCATCAAACAGTGAAGTTATCAAGGTTATAGAGGCCTCTACATCTTCGCCTATATGCTCGGTAAAGCAATCAAAGGAGGATAGCTCGCGCACCATCATGGAGGCGATGGAGCCGGCGTAGCGGACCCTTCCCTCCATGAGTGCAGACCGAGCCATCTTCAGAAGCTCCTCGATCTTTCTTTTGAAGGGTGCAGTAAAATGCCAAATGTAGGCATCTTCGTTTTCATCCTCCCAACTGTAATCCCTTCCATAATAGGTAATTTCAGCACCATGTGCACAAGCGCCTCTGAACTCGATACCGAGGTTTATCAGATTGACCTGATCATCGGAGGAGGGAAAAGCCAGCACCAAGGCTGATACCAAAGCAGGATTCGTTTGGGCATACTCGACCAGGAAAGTCAGCAACTCCTCCTTGCTGACTTCTTCCAAGAGAGACCTGAGTTCGACAGACTCTGGTCTCTCTACCATATCTATCTCTTTTTCTTTCTTTTTCTCTGTCTCCGGATCATCAAGCATACGGCGCAGGAAGTAGAGGACAGCAACCTCATGCTTGCAGTACTCCCCCCAGTCATAGGGACAGGTACACTCCATCTCTCCAACCTCACTCTCATCATCAAGGGTGAAAGTGACTTGGTATATCTCTGAACCTGATACGAAGGCAGTATAGTGGTCAGAGTCCCTCTGCTCTACAGAAAGAACTCTGCCATCACGATAATAGGATCTTCCCCGCAGAAGGGTTATTGTGGGTTCGACATAATCTTCAAAATCATAAAGGTTCATACAGCCTCCAAGACTCGCATACTACCACAAGCCTTGCCTTTACTGAAGAAAAAACCGGAGTTTCATCGTATTGCAAGGAGTCCGCTGCAGGTGCCCTCTGAGCATGTGACGCATTGGGATACGTTGTTTTTAGATAAAGGGGCACTGCTGGCAGTGGTAGTACTCTGTTTGCAAAACAGTTTGTTTTGCAAACAGAGTGCATGCTGTATTTTCTTTCGTCCTTCATATAACACTTCAAATGCAACTATCGTTATACATATCGGTTGGCACTTCCCTTACATAGAGAACGTTCATGGGATCTTTATCCTCTTTTGTAAAGTCATGCTGGAATTTGTTTGTGATTCCTTTATATAGTGGTTGCACTTTAATCCTTCTTCTGTAGAATATATCTATGAACACCAACAAAGAGACACAAGAGCTATGCAAGACCTTTAACAGGGGATTCAACGAGATAGAGAAACTCATCATGGATTGGGGAAGGGACAACAAGAAGTTGGATTCATCCCTCCAGACCATCCTGGCATTGGACTACAACCCCCGCTACCCCAAAGGGTATGGAGGGATGAGTGCAGGAAACTACTTGTTGTCTCTGATCCTGACAGACCCAAAAGCGATCAAGAAGTTGCATACCAAGCATGAAGCTGTTCTAACTGCCAAGGCTAATGAGGTCCTCTCCTTCTGGGGCAAGCACCCCGGTTTCTGGTGTTACTTCGCCATCAAGGAGATACTGGAGGATGACTTTCTGACGATAGTCGACCTGATAAAGGGGGAAGAGCACCTGCTTTACTCCCCAGGCATCTGCTCCATGCAGAAAAAGCAGGATTCAAGGAACAAGCACTACCTCTGTCTGATGCTTGGCAACGGGCAGTGCCTGCAGACATCAGGCATCCTCAGGTACAACTCCCTGCCTGTTTCGGATTTCCTCTTTTACTGCGACCTCTTTGATCCTGAGGAGCCATTGGACACCATCATCAACAAGCACTACATCGAGTTTTTCGCCCTCGACGAAATTTCCACCATCCCAGGGATACAGCACCGGGGTCACTCGATGCTGTACACCTGGCAGGAGTTCAGCCTTGATAAGTTTGACATAACAACCATCGGTGGGGAGTGGAACATCCAAGAGAAGGACAACCTCATCAGCTACGCCCTTAACAAACCGGACGAAAGCATGACGGATGTCCCGCAGGGCAAGTTGCTGTCTACAGACTTCCCTTCCATGAGCTTCACCCTCTACCGGGATACGACTACTGCGACGATGGCCATCAACACCGCAGCCCTCGCTTCCTATACCATCATCGCCTCTCTGCTTAAGCGCTCCTATCCTGAGCTGGAACTTCCCAAGGAACCGGAGGTGGCGATCTCGATCCCTTTGTACGGTCTTGTTTCCCGTATGGACTTGGACCTCCCTTGGTCCAAGTTCAAGACGATTATAGATTTCAAGAAAGAAAAACCTGTAGATAAGGACATGGCCAAGATGAACGACCTCCTGAAACATCTGATGGAGGCACAAAACACCGGCAAAGCCTTTGATGCGAAAGCGTACAGCAAGAGATCGGGGTTGGCCCTGGAAGTGATCGAAGGGGTCATCGCAACGGTGCAGGACTCCTATGCAAAGAACATGCCCAGATACGAAGTGCCTCCAGAAGATGCAAAATATGAACTTTCAGGCTGGCCTGTCCCCCCTCCAACAACACGAAGGCTTTTCTCCAACAGCCTCGTGGACTCGGACATCTTCGAATTCGATGAAGGACCGAATACCATACAAGCGTTTAATGTGCTTACAGGCGGACAATACAATGAGGATTTCTTTGATATGGGTTTGTTGGAATTCATCGAGATCCTGTTTCTTGATGCCTTTGATGACTACCGCTTCACCTGTATGCTGATGAACACCTTATTCTGGATACTATTTCACAAAGGCAAGGAGTGGCTTCCCGTGCGCAGCTACGCCATCGAGATGCTCAAGCTGTTTCCCCATCCCATTCAAGAGGCCTATCCGGATGCCGAACAGTTTATAGAGGAGTTCAGCACCTTCACCAAGAAGTACCTATGCACCCGAGGTATCTGTTCATTGTCGAAGAGGCCTCTGGGTACAGAAGTGAAGAAAGGAGCCTATGTCATTAAGGGCAGTGACGCCTTCTTCAGTCTGGTGGAAGGGATACATGTCTGATAAAAAAACAGAGCCTAGAAAATACAACTACGATGCCTTGTATGGCGGTAAGGGAATGTATGCTTTCCAAAATTGCTTGTCCAACGAAGAAACTCTTCTTATCTGGTGTCGGAGGAGATGAGAATAAGAAGAGGTTCTCATACCTGGGGTCAAATGTTTATAATAGGATGAACTGCCAATTCCTATAATTGATTGTAGCCAAACAGACTCTTCTTTTTTGTTACGGAAGCACCTTACAGGCTGCCTTGGGCTTCATTGCCAGAATAGTCTTCATCAGGACATGAACGGTTGTCCCTGGATTTATGGGCAACTCATCACTACCTATCCTACTTTTTTCAGATTGCTCAATAGCGAATCGGACATGTTCCCGGTAATCATCGATCCAAGATATGGTCATGGTAAAGACCAATATTCAGATTTCAGATTATTGGCGAAGGTTTAATAGAGCACAAAGGACCACCTTGGAATGGGAATGCAATCTCTCGATTGTTCCCATCCTACGGTGATCCTTTGTTCGGCTTCAACAAGCCCGCCTGGCAGAAATTCCGGTCGCTAACGCACCATGCAAGGCTTCTTGCTATCAAACTTCCAGTTCGGTATGAGGTATTGCATGCTTGCAGCATCATTTCTCGCACCATAAGGAAGTTTCTTATATACCTCATGTGCCTTCATGACAGCATCCATATCAACATCGATACCCAATCCGGGAGCATCAGAGACACGGATCATCCCATCTTTGATCTTGTGTGGGTTTTGGGTAAGGTGCTGACCATCCTGCCAGATCCAGTGGGTATCCATCGCAGTGATGTTCCCTGGGGCTGCTGCTGCACAGTGGGCAAATATGGCCAGTGAGATATCGAAGTGGTTGTTGGAGTGCGAACCCCATGTCATTCCCCAATCATTCAGGACCTGGGCAATTCTCACTGAGCCCGCCATTGTCCAGAAGTGGGGATCGGCAAGCACTATATCAACGGACTTCTGTCCTACCGAGTGGTAGAACTGTCTCCAATCGGTTGCGATCATGTTGGTAGCGGTGGGCAGCCCTGTCCTAATTTTGAATTCTGACATTGTCTCCCGACCTGAGTATCCTGCTTCAGTTCCGCAAGGGTCTTCAGCATAGGTAAGGCTGCTGCCCTTACACAGGGCAACCGCCTCATCCAACTTCCACGCACCGTTCGGGTCGATATTGATTCTCGCATCAGGGAACCGGGAAGCGAGAGCCTCAACAGCTTCCATTTCCTTCTCACCTTCAAGGACACCGCCTTTCAGCTTGAAATCCTTAAACCCATAATACTCCTTGAGGGCTTGGGCCTGCTCGACGATAGCCTTGCTGTCCATCGCCTCGTTCCTTCTGACCTTGAACCAGGGATTATCACTATCGCTCTCATCGATGTAAGGAAGGTCCGACTTGCGCTTGTCAGCCTGATAGAAAAGGTACCCGAGTACAACGACATCATCACGCTGCCTTCCGTCCCCAAGCAGGTCACAAACCGGCATATTCAGAAACTTACCCCACAGGTCAAGCAGTGCACTCTCCACAGCAGTTTCCGAATGCACAACATCCTTTAGGTTCGACAGCGAGAGGTTTTGCAGCCCCTCACTGTTTCGGGACCTCATGTTGTGCCTTTCTGTAAGGGTCCTCAGTATTGAACGGTATTCGTTAATCTGCCTTCCCACTACAAACGGGATCGAATCCTCGAGGGCTTTAGCGATCGCCTCACCTCCATGGACCTCCCCCAGACCAGTATTTCCTGAGGAGTCCTTGAGAACCACGATATTTCTGGTAAAGAACGGAGCATGACAACCACTTAGGGATAGCAACATGCTGTCATTCCCTGCAACAGGTATGACCATCATATCAGTGACTACCGGAAACTTCTCTTTGCTGCTCATGTTACGCCCTTTTTTCTTTTTTTGCGGAACTGTACTGTTTGTAAAAAGTCATTCCAAGGGAAAGTACAGTCAGGATCAGGAACATTGCACTTATCGGACGGGTAAACACTTCAATGTAGTTTCCGTTGGAATACTCCAACCCACGCCGCAGATTGGTTTCAAGAGAGCCTTCCAGAATGAAACCCAGAATAAACGGAGGGACAGGAATCTTGAAGTGCTTCATAGCAACCCCGATTACGCCAAAGAGCAACAGGCCCCACATGTCGAACACCCTGTTACCCAGCGCATAAGCACCGATAGAACAGAGGACCACGATCAGAGGGATCAAAATATGTGAGGGGATTTTCAGGATCTTTACAAACATCCTCATTCCTGCCCACATCAGGATCGCCATAAACACAGTTGCTAGCATCATCGAAGCGAAGATATTGAAGATCAAATCTCCGTTCTGCTGGAAAAGCAATGGTCCGGGCACCAAGCCATGAAGCATAAATCCACCCAGAAGGATAGCAGTCGCACCATCGCCTGGAATTCCAAGTGTGAGAAGGGGTATCATCGCCCCTCCGATGGAGGCATTGTTGCTGGATTCAGAAGCAATGATCCCATCAGGGATGCCTGTTCCAAACTTCTCCGGGTGCTTGCTTGCGTTTTTCGCAACCGAATACGCAATAATATTGCTCGTTGATCCGCCGATACCTGGAAGGATACCTATCCCGAGTCCCACGAGGGAGCTCCTCAGCAAGTTAAACCAGTTCCCTTTGAGGTCGCTCAGACCGAATCCAAGACCCTTCATCTTGTAGCTGAGGATCTTCATCGGCTCCTTTTTAGCAGAAGCCGTATGGAAGACTTCACTAATCGCATAGAGACCTACAAGCACTACGAGAAGCTGAAATCCGCTGGTGAGCTGAAGGCTGCCGAACGTATATCGTTTTGCACTATCGATTGGAGAGAGCCCGATGGTAGCGAACATCATTCCAAACAAAGCGCTCAAAAGCCCCTTCACTATCGATTTGCCGGTAAGGGCAGAGATGAGAGTGAGAGCAAAGAAGGTAACGCTAAAATATTCCCAGGGACCGAACTTCAGCGTCAGGACCGCCAATGTGGGTGAGAGCAGTGTCATCACAAGCACACCGATCAGGGTGCCGACCAAGGAGGCGAACACAGCCAAACCAAGGGCCTTGCCAGCGAATCCGTTCTTTGCCATAGGAGAACCGTCAAACGTGGTTGCTATGGAGCTCGGGGTTCCTGGAATATTAAGCAAGATTG
>Ga0265295_1005815_pt1 | contig 15413 bp, 14 predicted proteins | sample Munlansysbiofilm_FD_192503 | JGI IMG/M metagenome (GOLD analysis project Ga0265295, IMG submission 192503) | Leachate microbial communities from a municipal landfill in Southern Ontario, Canada - Methane capture system biofilm | ecosystem: Engineered > Solid waste > Landfill > Unclassified ... | reverse complement strand
TAGAGGTTATATGAATCGTTTAACTTATTCACTCATCGTGAAAGACGATAATCCAAGTCTTCGCGAAAAATCTGAACCTTTGAACTTGCCCTTAAGCCAGAAATATCAGGCATTGGCAAAAAGAATGTTGCGGTATGTCAAAGACTCCCGTGATGATGAAAAGGCAGAGAAATATGATTTGAAACCAGCCGTTGGCTTGGCAGCCCCACAAGTGGGTGTCAATGTTCAGATGCTGGTTGTTGTGGTTGATAATGAGGAAGATGGTTTTGACGAATATGTCTTAGCCAATCCGAAGATCATTTCACATTCCGTTCAAAAAACGGTGTTGGCAAGTGGCGAAGGTTGTTTATCGGTTGAAGATGAACACCAAGGACTGGTTCCTCGTCATGCGCGCATCACGGTTAAAGCTTATGATATTCTAAAACAAGAAGTTGTTGAGTTTCGTGCAAATGGTTATTTAGCTGTTGTTTTGCAACATGAGATTGACCATTTGAATGGCATTCTTTTCTATGATCGCATCAATCGTGAAGATCCGTGGAAACTCGAAGAAAATACACTCGTAATTGAAGCTTAAGGAGCATTATGAAACAAATAATAGAAGAACCCAAGACCTATGATCGGAATACCGATACGCTGGTCTACGCTTTAGGCGGTCTCGGTGAAGTCGGCAAAAACATGTACTGTTATGAGCATCAAGATGAAATCATCATCATTGACTCCGGTGTCCGCTTCCCAGAAGAAAGCCTTTTGGGTGTGGATTACGTTATTCCAGATTATGGTTATTTACAACGCAATCAACACAAAGTTAAGGCTTTGATCATCACTCATGGTCATGAAGACCATATTGGTGGTATACCTTTCCTTTTAAAATCAGTCCGTGTCCCACGTATTTATGCACCGAACTTTGCGGCTGCTTTGATCATGCGCAAGTTGGAAGAAAAACGGATGCGTGATGTCCCAAAGATTGAAATCATCAATGAGAATTCACGGGTTGAGACGGAACACTTCCGTGTCGGCTTTTACAATACAACCCACTCCATACCAGATGCCTTAGGTGTCTTGATCAATACGCCAAATGGTCGTATTGTTCATACCGGTGATTTTAAGTTTGACTTAACCCCGGTTGGGATCAATGCGGATTATCAAAAGATGGCCTACATTGGACAGATTGGCGTCACCCTCTTGATGAGTGATTCCACCAATTCATCCGTCAGTGGCTTCTCCATCAGTGAAAAGAAAGTTGCACAAGCTTTGCTTGATACCGCACGTAAGACCAATGGTCGCCTCATCATGGTCACCTTTGCCTCAAACGTCTATCGTGTTCGTCAAATCATTGAAGCCGCTGTTGAGACAGGCCGTAAAGTCTGTGTCTTCGGTCGCTCCATGGAAAACGTTGTGGTCGTAGGTCGTAAACATGGTCATATCCCTTATGGCGATGAACACTTCATCGAGCCCAACATGTTGAATACGATTCCTGCAAACAAAGTTTTGATTCTTGCGACCGGTTCGCAAGGTGAACCTTTGGCTGCTCTTTCACGTATTGCACATGGTACCCATCGTTTCATCAAGATCATTCCTGGCGATACCGTCGTCTTCTCCAGCAGCCCGATTCCAGGTAACGCACAGAGCGTTTCCGGTGTCGTCAATAAATTGACCCGTGCTGGCGCAAACGTGCTCACAAACAGTGTATTGAACTCTCTGCACACCACAGGTCATGCCTCGCAAGAAGAACAGAAGTTGATGTTGCAGTTGATCAAACCAAAATTCTTCATGCCGATTCATGGTGAATACAAGATGCTCAAAGTTCATGCCAAAACCGGTATGGAAACGGGCATTCCAAAAGAAAACATTTTCATCTGTGCTAATGGTGATGCTGTTGTCCTTCGCAATGAAGAAGTCTTCATGAGTGATACGCGTATTCAAAGTGATGACATCTATGTCGATGGAAACGATGCATCGGGTCTATCCACCTCTGTCATCAAAGACAGACGTTTATTGGCCGATAACGGCATGGTGAGTGTCATCGTTACGATCGATTCCCGCTATAATAAGATCCTTGTTCGTCCAAATATCGTATCCCGAGGCTTTGTCTTCTTGAAAGAATCACAATCCTTACTCAAGGAGGCTGAAATGGTCGTCTACGAAGCACTCAAAAAGAAGATGCTTCAGAAAACAACCTTTGGTGAGCTCAAGAATACGATTCGTGCTTCGTTGGAACCTTTCTTGTTCCAAAAGACAAGTCGTAACCCTTTGGTTATCCCGGTCATCTTAAATCAAAAAGCTGCGATGGCGCAGCTACAAAGCAAACAAAGATAGCAAAAGAGAACTCACGTTCTCTTTATTTTTTATTGATAGACTTCAATCGAGCCTAAGATACAGGTGTAATGAATCTTGATACTTTGATTCGTTATGACATTCTTCTCACTGCGATTATTCACCTCTCCAAGGACTGGTGAACCCGCCATCTCAACACGAATACCCTTTGGAAGCTTCAAACTGACACTGGCCAACACAGAATTGACTTCAATCGTAACTTGTTCTTTCTCAAAGACAATGCCACTGAAATCCATATCGACTGATGACAAGACCCCATTGACCGAACACTGTTCAAAATTCGTGTTTTCAACCTTTTCATTGACCGAATTCAAGAAACCATTATATTCCTTTTGATTGGACGTATTGCGATGCACATTTTCCGTTCTAACACGTGCAGGTCTGCTTTGTTTACTGATCAAGAGGTTCAAGCCCAATAGAATCAACAAACCAGGCCAGAAGTACATCATGATTTGATCAAAGGTCAAACGCAAGTAACCCAGTTCGTCCAATAAGGTCAAAACCCCAATCGTCAAAAGAATCAAACCTAAGACTTGAACTTGTCGATTACGAACCAATAAACTCAAACCAAATAGAATCAAAACAGCAGGCCAGAAGTAATCATAGATCTGACGAATATCCACAAGATCAAGATTATCCAATATGAGTAAGGTACCGATTGTGATCAGGAAGAGCGCTAATAGTTTTTTCATTTTCATCATCCTCAATTCTTTATCTCTATTATACGCATGTAAATCCGTTATAATAGTAGGGTATGAAAAATTTATTAAAAGCCCTGCTTCTAACCCTCGTTTTGATGGGTTTGATTCTCTATATCTTCTACATTGATAGTACCAACGCAGCTTTGACACGCTTACGCGTTGAGAAACATGACATTGTTCATGAACAAATTCCAGCTTCGTTCAATAATGTGAAGATTCTTTACTTCTCAGACCTTCATGCCTACAGTCTTGGGGCTGAATACCAGACTAAGATTTTTGAGAGGATCCAGAGCTTGGACTTTGATTTGGTACTCTTTGGCGGTGATTTGATTGAATCCTCAATCAATATGAATGATGAAGAGGTCCTGAGTTTAATCGAACAGTTGAACGCAATTGAAGCTCCCTTAGGCAAATTTGCAGTATTAGGCAATGAAGATCGTGATCGATTGGAGTTGGTTCAAACCATTTATGCCCAAAGTGGGTTTGAAATCCTTGGAACACAAAGCATTCCTTTGCATAATCTAAGCAATGAATACATCGTTTTGAATACGGTTGATCTATTTGATTCATCGATTGGGCAAAAGTTGGATGGTTTTTCAATCACTCTTAGCTACAACCCACTGGCACTCGAAGGGCGCAATGATCCCCTTTTGTTAAGCGCAATGACACACAAGGGTCAGGTTCGATTCCCTGTGCTTGGATCGCGTTATCACAAAGAAGCGATGGAATATGCCCCACCTGTAGATTGGGTGTGGATCGCGTCCAATGGTTTAGGCGTTGACGATTATAAAGCGCGCTTTCTAACGGATCCCAGTTTATATTTGATTACTTTGATTCGTAAATAATACCACCGGGTATGAATGCATCGTGCATTCGTCGACACATCGTTAGGTCTTAGAAGATGTGCATACGGATGCTTTTTATATGGAGGACTTTAATGAAGACATTTAAACGATTGACATCCTACTTCACTAAAATGGAATTGCTCTTATGGGCTTGGTCCAATGTTTTAATCATTTTCTCTTTCTTCTTCTTCAAACAAAAAAATTTCCTTACACTTGGTGCATCTTTGATTGGCGTCAGTTCGTTGATTTTCAGCGCTAAGGGAAATCCTATTGGACAAGTTCTCATGATCATATTTAGTTTGTTCTATGGAATCATTTCATTCAGCTATCATTACTATGGAGAAGTGTTAACGTATCTTGGCATGACGATGCCAATGGCAATCATTGCCTTGGTCTCTTGGTTGAAACATCCATATGCAGGAAAGCATTCTGAAGTTCGCGTGAATCACATCCATGGGCCTGAGTTCATAGTCTTAGCTGTTTTAACGACTCTTGTAACTTATGTATTCTATTTGATCTTGGTCTATTTCAAGACTGCACATATCGTCTTTAGTACACTGTCAGTTTCCACAACATTCATCGCAGTTTATCTTACATTCAGACGAAGTTCGTATTTTACAATCGCTTATGCAGTGAATGATTTGGTCTTGATCATATTATGGGGATTGGCAAGTATTGAGGATCTATCTTATTTATCGGTAGTCGTGTGTTTTGTCACCTTTTTAGCCAATGATCTATACGGTTTTTACAATTGGAGAAAAATGGCTAAACGTCAAACCCAATAGCATCCTTATAAACAGTTATTGCTTTGCATTCCTGTTGAAAACATACGCTTCGATGGGTTCAAATAACTTTATTGATAATAGCGTCAGATGCGCCATTCATCACAAGCCATCATGGGTTTCTTCTATCTTGATTATTCGTGCAAAACTTGGCCATATGGCTTGTTCATAGAAATCAATCAGTTGGTCTGCTTTCAACCAAGGATTATCATAAGTACTTGTGCATCCTTTGATCACATCACATTGATAGCCTTTTTCGAATGCACTTTTGAGCGTCGCATCGACACAATACTCTGTCTGCATGCCCACAATGACCAAATGATTGATTTTAAGAGCTTGTAAGCTTGATTCCAAGTTTGTGTTTTTGAATGCACTGTTATATTTTTTATCAATGATGGGCTCATCCTTATAGTCCAATGTTTTAGCAAGTTGCCATCCTTCTTCTCCATAGGCTAAGGTATCTCCTTTACCTCCATCATGACGAATGAAAAAGATTGGACTCTTTTTTGAGCGATACAGTCGAATCAACGTATTGATGTTTTGAATGAGCTCTTCTTTATGATAAGGATTTTCCTCCAATAGAGCTTCCTGTACATCAATAACCAGTAAAGCACTTCTTTTAGGATTGCGATCAAGCTTGTTTTCCTCAAGAAAGTCATACAGGATCCGAATCGTCTTTGGACCCAAGCCATGCAGAGCTAAGAGCTCCTTATCTGAATAGCTTAAGAGATCTTCCAGTTTGGTACAGCGGAGTTGTTCGATTGCACATCGTGCAGGTTCGGAAATACGATCTAAGAAAACATTGAGTTCCATAGTTTATCCTCTTTACGTAATTATAGAACAAATCATAAAAAAAGGATGCGATTAGGCATCCTAGGCGACTACGAAATTCAACAACTTATTCTTAACGTAAATGACTTTACGTAAGGTTTTACCTTCCATATAGGAGACAACCAAGTTCTTTGCTTCTTCTTCGATTGTCGCTTGTTCGGCATCGAATGCCACGAGCAATTTAGCACGAATCTTACCATTGACTTGGATAACCAACTCAACTTCATCCTCCACGAGGTATTTCTCATCATACGTTGGCCAAGCTTCAAAGCTGATGCCTTGTTTACCTGTGACTTGTGTCCACAGTTCCTCACCGAGATGCGGTGCGAAACAACTGAACATTTGAATAAAGCCATGGGCATAAGGACGATAGATCTTCCCTTGTTTGAAGCATTCATTGATGAAGATCATCATTTGCGAAACCGCTGTATTGAAATTAAGCGTCTCAATATCATGCGTCACTTTCTTGACAGTGTAGTGATAGACCTTGTCCAAACCATGATCGTTCTCATCCACGAATTCCGCGACTTCACTGAAGAAGCGATCGACACGATCCAACCATTTCTTTGTGCCATCGAGTCCAGTATTACTCCAAGGAAGTGCTGCTTCAAGAGGTCCCATGAACATTTCATAGACACGTAATGAATCGGCCCCATGGCTTTCAATAATCAAATCCGGATTGATGACATTGCCTCTGGACTTGCTCATCTTTTCACCATTCTCACCGAGGATCATGCCTTGATGGAAGAGTTTGGCAAAGGGTTCTTTTGTTGGAACGACACCGATATCATACAAGACCTTATGCCAGAAACGTGCATAGAGTAAATGTAAGACCGCATGTTCCGCACCACCGACATACAGATCGACTGGCAACCAGTGTTTTAAGAGTTCACTTGCGGCAATCGCATCGTCATTGCGTGGATCGATGTATCTCAGGTAGTACCAACAACTTCCAGCCCATTGGGGCATGGTATTGGTCTCACGTTTGCCTTTGATGCCATCGATTTCCACATCCAACCATGAACCGGCATTGGATAAAGGACTTTCGCCTTTATCCGATGGTTTATAGTTGTCGACTGCAGGCAGTTCCAATGGCAATTCATTGATATCTACGGTACGCTTTGTTCCATCTTCCATCAATACGATTGGAATGGGTTCCCCCCAATAACGTTGACGTGAAAACAACCAGTCTCTTAACTTGTAACTCACTTTGGCTTCACCACATTTGTGTTCCACCAACCAAGCATTCATGGTCCTTAAAGCATCTTCTTTATTCAAACCATTCAAGAAATCGGAATTGATGTGCAAACCATCGCCTGTGAAAGCAGCCTTTTCAATATCACCGCCTTCAAGAACCGCTACGATTTCAAGCCCAAACTTCTTCGCAAATTCATAGTCACGCTCATCATGCGCAGGAACAGCCATGATGGCTCCCGTTCCATAACTGGCTAAAACATAGTCTGCGATCCAAATTGGAACCAATTGTTGGTTCGCAGGATTAAGCGCATAGGCACCGGTAAAGACACCGGTCTTTTCTTTATTAAGTTCCGTACGTTGGAGATCGGATTTTGTTGCACAAGCTTGAATGTACGCTTCCACATCTGCTTTTTGTTCTGCTGTCGTGATTTGTGAGACAAAAGGATGTTCCGGCGCTAAAACACAATAGGTCGCACCAAATAAGGTGTCGCTACGTGTTGTGAACACGGTGAACTCTAAATCATGTTGGTCGACTTTGAAGACGACATTCGCCCCAACGGATTTGCCGATCCAATTGATCTGCATTTCTTTGGTGCTGACTGGCCATTCAACCAAGTCCAAGTCTTCCAATAAGCGTTCCGCATATTCTGTGATTCTTAGAACCCATTGACGCATTGGGACACGGTAGACAGGAAAATTACCGCGTTCTGATTTGCCATCGATGACTTCTTCATTGGCCAATACCGTTCCCAATTCAGGACACCAGTTGACAGGAATCTCATCCACATAAGCCAAACCCTTATTGTAAAGTTGGACGAAAATCCATTGGGTCCACTTGTAATACTCAGGATCGGTTGTGGAGATTTCTTTGGACCAATCATAGGAAAGGCCAAGTGCTTTGATTTGGTTCTTAAAGGTTTCAATATTTTGCTTCGTAAAATCTGCAGGATGATGACCTGTATTCAAAGCATATTGTTCCGCAGGCAAACCAAAAGCATCCCAACCCATCGGATGAAGGACATTGTAGCCTTGCATGCGTTTCATACGCGAGATAATGTCAGTTGCCGTGTACCCTTCTGGATGTCCGACATGAAGTCCCGCTCCGCTTGGATACGGAAACATGTCTAAGATATAGGCTTTGGGTTTATCAAAATCCCATACATTCGTTTTAAACGTTTCATTCTTTTCCCAAAAGGCCTGCCATTTGGGTTCAATCTTAAGATGATCTTTCATTTTGCCTCCTAAAATAAAAAAAGGTCCGCCAAGGACGAGATTACTCGCGGTACCACCTTAGTTCACACATGTGCACTTGATCCGATAACGGGGGTCCGTAAAAGATTTTGTCTTTTAAGCTCAAAACCGAGTTCAGAAGTTTTTCGGTTGTGTTCCATCATCCCACAACTTTCTAAATGTCCAATTGCTTCTTACTACTGTTTATCTACGCATCATTTAAAGTATAGCGAACAAGCCTTCAAAAAGCAAGTTGCTGTGCTACAATACCATCATGAATAAATTCCTCTATACCAATGACAATAAACGTTACCATACCTTCAACTATGAAACACGTAAACACTATGGATTCAAAGTCTTCAAGGTTGGATTGAATGCAGGTTTCACCTGTCCCAACCGTGATGGCAAAGTCGCCTTTGGGGGTTGTAGTTTCTGCAATGAAATCGGCAGTGGTGATTTCCAGGGCAATACCACGCTCAATCTGCTTGATCAGTTTGACCGTGGTGTCGCAATCCAACGTAAGAAATGGCCGGATGCGAAAGCCATCGCCTATTTCCAAGCCTTCACCAACACCTATGCGCCACTAGATCAGCTCAAAGTTCTCTATGAACCCTTCATTTATCATCCCGATGTCGTGGCACTTGCCATCGCAACCCGGATTGATTGTTTGGATGAGGCGATCATTCAATATCTGGATAAATTAACACAGTTTAAGGATATCTATCTTGAATTAGGTCTACAAAGCATTCATGATGAGACCGCTAAACATATGAACAGAGGCTATAGCTACGCTCAATTTGAGAATGTTTTTAAACGATTGAAACAGACAAAACTTAAATTGATTGTGCATGTGATGAATGGTTATCCAACTGAAAATACCAATCAGATGCTTGAGACCGTTAAAGTCATTGGTCAATTAAGACCTTATGGGCTCAAAATCCATATGTTGAATCTATTGGAGAACACACGCTTGGCCATGGAGCACCAAATCAAACCTTATACATTATTGGATATGGAATCCTATATTGATTTGGTTGTGAATCAATTGAGATATATTCCAGCTGAAGTCGCCATCTTACGTTTGACGGGTGATTACAGTCCTACGGATTTGATTGAACCCCAATGGATCAAACAGAAGATCAATGTCTTGAATGGTATCGACAAGCGTATGGCATTGTTGGATGTTTACCAAGGAGATTTATGCTTCGTGTAACGAGCTTTGTCCATCAGTTTATCAAGTATAAGTTCACTGAAGCCTCTACCATTTTAGATTTGACTTTGGGTAACGGCAACGATGCTTTATTCTGCCTTCAAAGAGGACATCGCATTCTCGGCCTTGATATTCAAAGCTTGGCAATCAAACGATCAGAAGAAAAATGTAGGGATTATCCAAAGCATGTCTTTCATCAAATTGACCATGCCTTGCTTGACACTGTGATTCATGAACCATTGGATGCTGTTTTAATGAACAATGGCTATTTACCCAATGGCAATGAACACATCACCACTTCCCTAGCATCGAGTCGAGCTGCACTCGATAAAAGCATTGTGTTGATGCGTCCTTTAGCCTATTTGATCGTAACGCTTTACCGTAAGCAAGCAGGTGGTTTAGATGAAGCTGAAGGCATTGAAAGTTATCTTAGACAAAATAAAAAGCTTCGGTTCGACCAAAGCTATACCTATACGAATGATGATTTAGCACCCTTAGTATTAATTTTCCAAAAGGTAGATGAAGGCTCTTAAATCACGTCTGTGAACCCAAGCATCCACTTTGGATTCAGCGTGTCTGAATTGACGAATGGCTTCATCCGGAGACAACCATACAACTTGATCGATCAAGATCTTTTCTTCTTCCGTACGATTGGTTTCGTTTAATTGTTCGTCCGCATCCGCCACAAAGAATACGGAACAGGTCATGCGTTGAATCGGATTCAAACGATCGATAATACAACCCAATAAGTGATAATTCTTTGCGGTATAGCCGATTTCCTCTTCGACTTCACGCATGGCTGCTTCTAAAAATGTTTCATCTTCCTCGACACCACCGCCACAGGTCTCCAAGTGATTGCGTATTCCTAAGAAATCCTCACCCACGATTCTTAAGAAAGCATACTTCCCTTCTTGATTGCGAATAAAAACACGCGATGTGAAACGAAGGGTTTCAATTGTTTCTTCTGGCCAAAATATATCTTCGTGTTGTGAAATAAGTTTCATGGTTCTCTCTAAAGAAAAGACGTCCTTAGACGTCCTCTTTTGTTTGCTTGATTCATAATCGGGGGATTACTGGCCATTCGTATGGGTGGGGGAAGTGAATGGTCCAGGGAATCAAACATTTCGGGTTCTGAACCCACTCTTATCTTACAAATTCTACGCTTATTTGTCAATAATAAAACACTGTTTAATAACATATAAACATCTAATTTGTTAGTTTCTAAAAAAATGCACATTATAGTAGACAAGAAAAAAGACGTTTGGCGCCGTCTTTTTTCTTTAACTTATTACTTAAAAGGGGAAAGGAATCTGTACGTTATTTTAAAGGGGGTTATTATGAAAGAGATCGTACAGGTAAGATAGTTATCTTACACTCTCAATATACCGCTCTAATGTGTAAAGAGTTTGTCCGTTCAATGTGAAAATATGTGAATCTATGCTTTTTCAAGTTTAAGGAAATAGAAGACCAAGAACAGCGGAATGCTTAAGGAAATCGCTAAAGCAGCGAGTGTGAAATCAATCCCTCCGATACGTATCAGTAAGTTCGTAATCAAGGGAATCAAGGTCGTCCCAATTCCATTGTAAATTGCCAAAGCAAAGAGCTGTCCTGATGATCGAAGATGGACAGGCGACTCTCTAAAAATCAACTGTTTGCTTGCGACCATTAAGATTGGGAAGGTCACCGCTTGAAGTAAAGCCACGATGATCATCCAACTCGCAGTTGGGGCAAATGCATAGCCCATGAAACGCACGGCAAACATGAAGATCGCAAAGCCTAATAGTTTAACTGGATTGAAACGTTCTAAAAGCTTAGCACCCAAGAACATTAATGGAAGCTCCATGACCGCTTGTGCAGAGAAACGTAGATTCTTCTGGAAATCACTTGCGCCTAATTCTTCCATTTTCATAACGACAACCAAACCATCGCTGTTCGCAACCATCATCGCAAACATCAAAATTAAGACAATGATCATATAACGTTTAGAGAACAAAAGTTGTTTCATGTCTTGAACACGAATCGGTGTCGCATGATGTTCCTTGATCGCATCACGAAGGTTCAAGGTTAGAAGCAAGACAATCACGGTGATGATCAAATACGTAAGTGCCAACGAGCCAAAGCCATAATTGCTCATGACAAACGTCACAACAAAACCACCAACGATCCAACCTAAGGTACCCATGGCGCGTACCGCACCATAATTGCGTTGAATCTCTGGATCGATCTCAAGTGCCCAAGAATCCAACAGTCCAATGCTTAGATTCATGAAACTTCCCATCAAAGCCATTGTCAAAAGGTGAAAATAAAAGACCTCTTGAGTCGCTGTAAACATTAAATATGTCCCTGCAGAACCAATGACCAGGGCTAAAACGAAGAACTTTTTAATGGTTCGATATTTATCACACAAATAACCAAATACCAACTGATATACGAATGCCAAAGCAGCTTGAATGGAAAAGATGACATTCATTCTTTCATAAGAATAGCCGATACTTCTAAGAAACGGAATACGCTGCGTCATTGGGATATAAAAACCCACAAAGAGCGCAAAAAAAACAAACATGATTTGTAACATTAAGCCTTTTTTCTTCAACATTTCATTTTCTCCAGCATCTATACCTTAATTATACCTTAGAAAGCCCTTTTTTCAGTCAAGATTTTGTCTAATTTAACATCTGTACTTGATTCAATTAAAAGCGGTTCAAGATTGGCATCATAACAGATTCCTACTTTCATACAAGGATGTGACTGTAAATAGCGATCATAATAAGCTTTCCCATAACCTAGACGATGTTTTCTTTCGTTAAAGGCAAGCATCGGGACAATCATCAACTGAATCCCATCCGATGCTTGATTCGAGATGGGCTCCAAAATCCCCATACGATTCAATGTGCATTCATCTAAACTCTGGATCTTCACAAAAATCATCCCATCTTTCATAACCTTAGGGACATAGACCTTTTTATTGTGTTCAAAGCACCATGCGATGATCCTTCGTGTATCCACTTCATGCGCCATCGAGATGTAGATGCCAATATGTTCATAACGCTTTAAATCATTAAGCAAATAATTAAAAATAAGTGCTGAAAACACTTGATGGTTCTCAGCACTTAATGATTTTCGTAGATTGAGATGTTTGATGCGTAAGCTCGGCTTATCCACTATCCGACCGAACCTTCCATATCCAACTTCATGAGTTGATTCAACTCAACCGCATATTCCATCGGCAATTCACGTGTGAACGGCTCCAAGAAGCCCATGACGATGGTTTCCAAAGCTTGGCTCTTATTCAAACCGCGACTCATGAGATAGAAGAGTTGATCTTCTGAAACACGCGAAACCGTTGCCTCATGTTCGATCGTACTGAGTGGATTGTATGAGATATTCGTAGGTAAGGTGTCGGAACGACTGTTTCCATCCATCAACAACGTATCACACTCAATTTTAGAACGCGCATATTTTGCCTTTGCACTGTGTTGAACCAAACCACGGTAATTGACTTCGCCACCATTACGCGCAACGGATTTCGAGATGATGTTGGATGAAGTATACGGTGCCAAATGCACCATCTTTGCGCCAGCATCTTGAATTTGATTGATGTGCGAGGAGACAGCGATTGAAATCGTCATCCCACGTGCATACTCACCGGCTAAGATACAAGCTGGGTATTTCATCGTCACATGTGCACCGATATTGCCATCGATCCATTCCATAACGCCATGGTCCATGACTTTAGCGCGTTTTGTGACAAGATTCAAGACATTCATCGACCAGTTTTGAATGGTTGTATAGCGACATTTTGCTTTAGGATGAACATAGATTTCCACAACCGCCGCATGGAGACTATCCTTGCTGTAGGTTGGGGCTGTGCACCCTTCCACATAGTGGACATCCGCACCTTCATCCACAATGATCAAGGTACGTTCAAACTGACCCATTTGTTCAGTATTGATTCTAAAATAAGACTGCAAGGGTTTATCCAACTTCACACCCTTTGGAATGTAAATGAAGGACCCCCCTGAGAAGACCGCAGAATTAAGTGCTGCGAACTTGTTATCGGAATACGGAACGATCGACCCAAAGAAAGGCCTGAAGATGTGTTCATACTTCTTAAAAGCCGTATCGGGATCGGTAAAGATGACACCCTTGGATTCAACTTCTTCCAACATGTTGTGGTACACCATTTCCGATTCATACTGGGTCGCAACCCCAGAAAGAAACTTCCGTTCCGCTTCAGGAATACCTAAACGATTAAAGGTATCTTTGATCGTATCTGGCACATCCGCCCAGTCGTTCATCATGCGTTCGGATGGTTTGATGTAATAGGTATACTCATCAAAGTTAAGTTCCGAGAGATCAGCACCCCAAGTTGGCATGGGTTTCTTTAAAAAGACTTCCAATGATTTCAAACGGAAATCCAATAACCATTGTGGTTCCCCTTTGATGCGTGATATTTCTTCGACAATTTCGCGATTGATGCCTTTTCGTGTTCTGAAAAGACTCACATCTTCATCATGGAACCCATATTGGTATTCCGATGCTGGAAGTTGATCGTATTGTTTATTGGTCATTTTTGTGCTCCTTTATGCACGTCTCAATGGCTTTGAAACCAATGGTCGCACATTTGATACGGTTGGCTTGTTTACCGACTTGATGAAAAGCAATCGCTTCTTGAAGCATTTCTTCATCGTATGGTAAAAGTTCAACCATCTTATAGTATTCCGTAATGATGGTGTTGGCTTCTTCAAGGGTCTTCCCAATCAGAAGCTCAGTCATGATCGAGGTCGATGCGGTAGAGATCGTACACGCGATGCCATCAAAACAGACATCTTGAATGACATTGTTTTCAATCTTGGCCATGACGGTGATATCATCAATACACGATTCTGATGCCATGTGTGCTTTATGATATGTTTCATCTTCAACCAAGTGATGATTGCGTGGATATTCATAATGATCCATGATGATTTGTCTAAGAATCAATGGATCTTTGAGTAGATCTGACATCGTGTCCTCCTAAAAGATTAAATCGATACACTTCTCTAAAGTAATATCTTTCAATGCATCAATGAAGATATCCATCTCTGCCTTGGTGTTATAAAAATTAATGCTTGCACGCACCGTCTCTTGCGTATGAATAATTTCACTCAAGAGCTTTGCGCAATGATTGCCGGCACGAACCATGACACCCAATGAACTCAAATAAGCAGCCACATCTTGTGTTGGTATGCCTTCCACATTGAATGCGATAATGCCCGATTGAGCCGCTTCATTGTAGAGTCTGATGTGTTTGAATAGCTTCAGTTTCTCAATCGCATAGTGCTTCAATTCAAGTTCGTGTTTTTCAATGGCTTCGAAACCGATTGCTTCAATATATTGGATTGCCGCATTCAAGCCCAAGACCCCTTCGATCGCAGGTGTACCTGCTTCAAATTTGAAAGGTGGATTCTTCAAGACGACATGTCCATGTTTATCAAAACGTGCGTTTGATCCGCCCCCTAATAGAAAGGGATCCATTTGAACCAATAATTCAAACTTACCATATAAAACACCCACACCCGTAGGACTCAACATCTTGTGTCCTGCAAAAGCGAGGAAATCCACATCCCAATCCTTAACCAAGGTTTTGGTATGCGGCACAGATTGTGCACCATCGACGACGATGATCGCACCCTTTTCATGGGTCAATTTCGTGATTTCTTGGATGGGGACAACAGCTCCCAATACATTGGAAATATGCGCAAGTGTAACGATCTTGACCTTGTCATGAAGGGCTTCCTTGAAGCCTTCAACAGTCATGACACCCTGCTCATCCAAGGGAAGATATTCGATCTTCGCGCCTGTTTTTTCCGCAACTCTGAACCAAGGCAAGACATTGGACGCATGTTCAGCCTCACTCATCAAAATGACATCGTTGGGCTTCAATACTTTTTCAGCGTAACCATAGGCCACAAGATTCAAAGCAGCACTAGCCCCTGAGGTAAAGACCACTTCATTGGCTTCACATTGAATGAATCTTGAGACGGTTTTACGAACCGCTTCATAGGCATTCGAGACTTCATACGATAAAGCATAATCACCTCTGTGAATGTTCACAGAGCTTTCGGTGTAATAACGCACAACGGCATCGATCACCGATTGAGGTTTCAAAGTTGTGGCGGCATTGTCAAGATAAACAAGCTGAGGAATAGACTGCTCAGCCTTCATTAGAAATGGAAAATCTTGACGTATTTTGCCTACCTCGAACATACCTCATCAACCTTTCGCTCAATCGAGCTCAATA
>Ga0265295_1005814_pt1 | contig 15415 bp, 11 predicted proteins | sample Munlansysbiofilm_FD_192503 | JGI IMG/M metagenome (GOLD analysis project Ga0265295, IMG submission 192503) | Leachate microbial communities from a municipal landfill in Southern Ontario, Canada - Methane capture system biofilm | ecosystem: Engineered > Solid waste > Landfill > Unclassified ... | reverse complement strand
TGAGATGAAATTTTCTGCCCCGGGCACCGGGAATTTCTGCATGATATATCGCAGCTTCCTTTCCTTTATCAATATCGGGGGTGAGCGAGCCGAAGAAAGTGCCTAAGAACAGAATAAGTACGGCAGGAATTGATTCCAGGGTGAGGAGAGTATTGGATAATGGTGCAAGGATGACGAGCATCGTTGCCATCGTAAGGGTGATATGGGTTATACCTTTCATTTGTTGAATAAGTGTTTCTTTTATAGGGGAATAAGGAAAGAGGTTACAGCCATTTGGGCCAGGGGAGGCCAAATGTAGTTACCATGCCGGCGATCTCATCCCGGATGCCGCGGTCAAGTTTGAGGAGGAGGAGGAAGTAGATGAAAGCGCCGATGACCACCGGGATAAGGGTGACGACAATGTTGTCAAGAGGAACGAATTGTATGTAAATGAAGACAAAGAGTCCCATGACGAGAGAGGCGATGATGATGTGAGCAATCGGGAGGAGTTCGAAGCGGATGGTGATATAGCGTTTGAGGAAATGCGAGATCAGGATGGCATTCAGTGTGTAACTTATGAGAGTGGCAATTGCGGCTCCGTTGATCCCGAGAATCGGGATGAGGATGATGTTTAAGATGATATTTAAGATTGCAGCTGTGGCAGTAGCATAGAATGACTGACGGGCATGATCGGAGGCCGTGAGGGCAACACCCATGAGAGAGATGAAGACTGCAACGATCTGCATGATGAGAAGAAGGGAACAAACCGTGGCTCCTTCGGCGAAATCCGCACCGTAGAAGTAATAGAGCAGGCGTTCAGAAAGCAGGATTCCCCCCATGGCAACTGGAATTGCCAGTATTAGAGAGAATGTGATCCCGCGGGTAATCACAGGAGCTATTTTCTCCATCTGGTTATTTGCACTCCAGTGACTGATTTTCGGAGTGAGCGTTCCGGCGATTGCTGCACAGATGAATATAGATATTGAGGTGAATTGATAGGCAGTTCGGTACACACCCACATCACCATTAGTCATAAAATAACCTATGAAAATCGTGTCAGAATAGGCGAAAACAATAGACCCAGTCCCGATCAGAAAGATCCAGAACCCGTATGTTGCAAGACTGCTGATATGGCGAAAACTGAATTTTGCAGGTTTGAAGGTAAAGTATTTTAGACAGAGAATGCCGGAAATAATGATACCAACGATTAATCCCCCACATAACCCATATACGGAAAAACCGAGAAGGACAGCAGCAACTTGAATGAGAATTCGGAAAAACTCACTTATGCCGCCGGCAACATTATTTATCCCCACATGTCCCAGACCGTAAACGCCAGACGTAATTGTATGTCCGAAACATGCCGCTGCAAGTGCCGCTATGATCCAAGGGATCAGGTTGTACTCCTGAATATCTACGAAAAACGGACTGAGAACTAAGAGAAGAAGTGTGGATACGATAATGAGAAGAACACGTAGCGTGGCATAAGCCGTGAGATATTCATTCTGCTCTTTTCCTTCGGATATCCGCTTAACTGCTGCCTGTCCAAATCCCCCATCACCGATCATGTTGAATATGCCGTAATAAGCGAGGAAAAGATAGTATACCCCCATCAGATCTTTTCCAAGGAGATGGGAAAAGAGCATGGTTGAGATGAATCCAAAAATGGTTATGCCTATCGCTGATATGAGTGATAATGTACTCTGGCGTTGTATTGCCGGAATACGCATGATATTAGAAATGATGGGGATGGGCATATGATACTGAGTGATTATTTCTAATGTATTTGCCCATGAAGATGAAATAAGTATACTATTCCAAGGAGGATAGACACGTCTAACTGGGGGTGCTTCCAGCCGGTTCTCATATTTTGGAGTTTATGCAATCGACCACTATATTAATTGCGATGAGGCATATGATAATAGGATGAATCAGGTTATTTGAGAGATATATCTCAATCTTTGTGTTTATTGTAGAATATTCGGCGGGATGATATATTATTCTCATAAATCAGTGTTTGGCGAACAATCGTATCGGTAAGAGCTACGTTTATGAACGTATGAATGGAGCTGAGAAAAATCACTCTTGGTGTCAAGCAATTGATCGTGGAAAAGTGGGATACTCTTTTTAGTGTAAGCTTTTTTTAGCTCAAAATCTGCGATCATGTCTATTCTTATTTACCAACATTAATATAATATTTGATTTTTGCAGATTGTATAAGGACATTCATTTTTAATTAGTTCTGAAGATTAATATGCAATAATATCTATATTTTCTTTGGAATTTTTTGAAATAGTTTACAAACAAGAAGACTTATGCCAGTAGTACCCCCATTAATATTTGTGCCAAGGTAAAGGAAAAGGGTCATAATGTATGTCATGTAATATATTAACACCCATATGAAAGTCCTTATCCTCGCCGGCGGCATGGGCACACGCCTTGCCGAAGAAACTAATATCATTCCAAAACCAATGGTCGAAATCGGCGGTCACCCGATCCTCTGGCACATCATGAAGATCTATTCCCAATATGGATACAACGATTTCATCATTCTCTTAGGATACAAAGGCTATATCATCAAAGAATATTTTGCAAATTACTTCCTGCACAGAAGCGACGTCACATTCGATCTGGAAAAGAATCAGATGACTATCCATGAACAGCACTGCGAACCTTGGAAAGTCACTCTCATTGACACAGGTGTGAATACGATGACTGGTGGGCGTGTTCTTCGTGCGAAAAAATATGTGGGTAACGAACCGTTCATGCTCACGTATGGTGACGGGGTCTCGGATGTCAATATCAAAGAGCTTGTTGAGTACCACACATCCCACGGCAAACTCGCCACCATGACATCGGTCCAGCCTGAGGGGAGATTCGGTGCGATCGTCTCACGACCAGACGGAGAAATCACATCCTTTATGGAAAAACCAGCCGGCGACGGATCATGGATCAACGCAGGATTCTTTGTTCTCGAACCAGAGGTCTTCGATTACATCAAAGAGAGGGATGCTACGATATTTGAACGTGCCCCCCTGGAACAGCTCGCCAAAGATGGAGAATTGTACACCTACAAACACACCAACTTCTGGAAATGTATGGATACACTTCGTGACAAACAGCAGCTGCAGGATATTTGGGACGAAGGAAATGCACCTTGGAAAGGATGGATCGAATGATCCTTGATACCTTCAAAGGAAAAACTGTCCTCGTAACTGGTCACACCGGATTCAAAGGCTCCTGGCTGTGTCTCTGGCTCGCACAACTCGGCGCAGAAGTCCACGGCTATTCTCTCCCGCCAAACACTGAACCAAACCATTACACCGCTGCGCACATCTTTGAACTGCTGAAATCTGAAAAGTTAGGTGACATCAGAGATCAAAACACGCTAACGAAGTACATCTACAGCGTGCAGCCTGACTGCATATTCCATCTGGCAGCACAGCCTCTCGTCAGAAAATCCTATGCAGACCCTGTAGAAACCTTCGATACGAACGTTATGGGAAGCATCTATCTGATGGAAGCTGTCCGAACAATGAGTAACCCGTGTTCTGTTGTGATGATCACGAGCGACAAATGCTACGAGAACGTTGGCAAAGCTGAGGGCTACGTAGAAACTGACCCCATGGGGGGCCATGATCCCTACAGTGCAAGTAAAGGCTGCGCAGAGCTTGCCGTCGCGTCATACCGCCGTTCCTTCTTCCCGCCTGCAGATATCGCAAAGCATGGCGTGATGCTCGCATCGGTTCGTGCAGGGAATGTTGTCGGAGGCGGCGACTGGGCAGATGACAGGATCATTCCTGACGCAGTTCGTGCTGTCACATCCGGCAGACCTCTGGAGATCCGGAGTCCAAATGCCGTCCGCCCCTGGCAACATGTATTAGAGCCGCTCTCCGGATATCTGCTTCTCGCGGCAAAGATGATGAATAGTGAGCCGAACCTAGCTGATGGATGGAATTTTGGGCCAGCACCATCGAAAGCATCCACTGTGGCAGAGATGGTGCATCTCTTTTATTCTCTTTGGGGCGAGGGAAATACAGAGTGTAATGATAATACCAAACATCTCCACGAAGCGACATATCTTACACTTTCATCAAACAAAGCAATGAAAAACCTAGGATGGCTTCCAGTGTGGAATTTTGCTCAGACCGTTGGACGAACCGCAAAATGGTATAAAGGCTTTTATGAGAATAGTGACGCTCTGAGCTTGAGCCTTGAAGATATTGATGAGTATAGGAACAATCTGGAGTATTGAATTTATGGAAGAAAACGAACAGAAAGATAGAAGAGCAATTCTTACATCCATTGCAGAATATTATCAAAAGTATCTTGCTCCGAAAAGAACCTTTGTCCCGGGAAATCGCATTCCCTATGCTGCACGTGTTTTTGATGAAAACGAGATGTGCAGTCTTGTTGACAGCGCTTTGGATTTCTGGCTTACTGCGGGCAGATACTGTGAAAGATTTGAAACAGAATTTGCAGGATTTCTCCGGGTAAAACACTGTTACCTAGTTAACTCGGGTTCATCGGCAAATCTGCTTGCTTTTATGGCATTAACCTCGCCACTTCTGAAAGAGAGACAGGTATTGCCAGGAGATGAGATTATCACTCTTGCCGCAGGATTTCCGACAACTGTTACCCCCATAATTCAATATGGGGCGATTCCCGTATTTGTTGATGTGAAGATCCCGGAATATAATATCGATACGGTAGAGATCCTTAAAGCTATTTCTAAAAAGACAAAAGGGATTATGGTTGCGCATACACTTGGAAATCCATTTGAATTAGATGAGATCCTAGCAATCTGCAAGGAGCATAACCTTTGGTTGATTGAAGATAACTGTGATGCTCTTGGATCAAAATATTGTATTGATGGGGAGTGGAAGTATACCGGAACGATTGGAGATATCGGAACTTCCAGTTTTTATCCACCTCATCATATGACTATGGGGGAAGGTGGGGCAGTATATACAAATAATCCGTTGCTTGGGAAAATCATAAAATCAATGCGTGACTGGGGTCGGGATTGTGTATGCCCCTCTGGAACCGATAATTTCTGTGGACATCGTTTTGACAGGCAATATGGCACGCTCCCAAAGGGCTATGATCACAAATATGTTTACTCACATTTTGGGTACAATCTGAAAGCAACAGAAATGCAGGGAGCAATCGGTTGTGAGCAACTGAAAAAACTTCCGGAGTTTGTTGATAAGCGTATTAATAACTGGAATAAATTGTCTGCTGATCTGTTAGACTTGTCAGAATACCTAGTGTTACCAAGAGCAACAAAAAATTCATTGCCAAGCTGGTTTGGATTTATGATAACAGTCCGGGAGGGTATAGACCGTGAGAATCTGATTCGTTATTTAGAGGAGGATGGAATCCAGACACGGATGCTGTTCGCCGGAAATCTTGTGAAGCATCCCTGCTTTGAGCATCTAAAGGAGGGCACATCGTATAGGGTGACCGGTGTGTTGAAAAACACTGAAGTTATTCTGAACAGAACATTCTGGATAGGTGTATATCCAGGAATGACCTCAGAAATGATTGATTATATGGTGAAAAAGATACATGCATATTTTAACCATTAAAATTCACATTTTATTTAAATAAGTCATTAATTTCGACAACCCATATTTATAATCCGTAAAAGAAAAATTTGGGATTTCCCTTAGCAATAGTGTATTATCCCCGGTGTACTCATTGCCACAAATAGAATTTTTGATAATGATCTCGCTTTTTTTATTACTTAATTCATTGACAATTTCAGCTATTATTATCATAGATATACTTTCTGAGGGAGTTACATTAATTACCTTATTATTTGGAAAATGATGTATAAAATGTTCAATGATCTTAGATAAATCGTGTATATATAGGTAATCAAAAACAGCATTCTGATTAATGATAATTGGTTCTGATTTAATGTTTTGTTTTATAGCATATGTTGGGAAACGTGTTTCTTTTTCGTGTTTCCCATAACAGCCAAATAGCGTCAAACATACTATGTCATCTCGATTGTTTGCAATATGTGCCATCTCTAACTTGGATTTACCATATCTGTCTTTAGGTATAGAATGGAATAATTCATTTTCACTGACTTTATGAAGTGAGCGTGTCTTATCATATTGAGCCCCAGAACCAAAAACAATCATCTTAGTTTCATCATCTTTTGCATTGATGAGATTATCAACCATTAACATATTGTCAGTATCTACGCTATCATCATCCTCAATTCCCCTTATACCCCCTCGATTAGAACAATGAACAATGAATTCAATATCGTTATTTTTAAAATATTTTCTGACGGATTCCCTATTTGTCAGATCCAATTCATAACTTCTTGGAGTCAACAAATTATATTTTCCAGCGAAATATTCTTTTAAATTTATACCAATAAACCCCCCCGAACCAGTAATTAGATATGACATATTTTACTACTCCACTTTTTTTATAAATAAATATTAGGGATTGGGATTTATGGTTGAGATAATCATATTCTCATTAAATTCCTTTCTCTCTAAAAATGGATACATATCTTCTATTGGACATGAAACCAATTTACCATTTTCGAGCTGCTTTGAACTAACAGTTGGAATAATTAACTGATCCCTAATACACATTACTTCACAGATAACAGGTCCTGTATATTCCATAAGCTCGGATATTTTTTTATGAATACTACCTATTGAGTCTATTTTAACATACTTAATTCCATAGGCATTTGCAATCTTCTTAAGATTGGGGAAAGACACCCCTGAGGTATTATCTGTCCCTATAAATCTTCCATTGAAAAACTTATTTTGAGTTGCTCGTATTGAAAGATAACCATCATTATTCCAGACAAATAATTTTATATTAAAATTATGATGGACTATTGTTTGTAGCTCCTGAATATTCATCTGTAGACTGCCATCACCAGTAATTGCCAAAACCTCTCGATTTTTTCTTGCAGTAACCACCCCTATTGCCGCTGGGAGAGAAAAACCCATCTCAGCCTGCGCACCACTAGTAATATATCGCTGATGTTTTGTTGTTGTATTTATGCCCTGAGGAGGAACATAAACTGCAGATCCTGCATCACCAATAAGAACAGAATCCTCTCTGAAACATTTGGATAATTCTTCCATAAATGCATAAAGATTGATACCATTGGAATCCTCATAATACTCCTTTAGACATACAGGGTATTTCTTTTTCCAAGAAAGACACTTATCAGCCCAGTTTTTATAATTTATTTGATAATTCAAACTGAGTTTATTCAGAACATCTTTTACATCAGCGTTAATAATTTGTTCAATATGAACGGTATTTTTCAGGTGTTCATATTTATCTATATCAACAACCGTCACTTTTGCATTTCTGGCAAAATACGAATACTCTTGACCAGTACTGCTAACACTCAATCTACTTCCAAGAACCAAGACATAATCAGCATTTTGTAATGCAAAATTCGCAGATCTCATCCCTTTATTTCCTATTCGACCAATATTTAAATTATCATTAGTAGGTAATATATCCGTCCCTAACCTTGAACAGACAAATGGGATGTTGTGTCTGTGAATCAATTTATCAAATGCATCAATTGCATTGGCTAAACGAATACCATGACCTGCAATTATTATTGGTCTCTTTGAATTATTAAAATCAACAATCAATTGCTCTAATTCCAACGGAGTAATTTCTGTCTTAACTGGTTCAAGCTCGAATTTTTCAAAATGTTTCAGATTAGGAATATCAACATCTGCAGATTGAATGTCCATCGGTATGTCGATCCATACAGGACCCGGTCTTCCAATTTTTGCAATATATGCTGCTTTTTCCAAATGATAGAGAATTTCATCCGCATTATTAACCATTACGGAATATTTTGTAATAGATTCGACGATTTTTACTATATCTGCTTCCTGAACCCCTATTTGGCGTGTTGGAATCCCGACATTTTGGAGAGTTTCATTCCTTTTACATTGTCCAGAGATGAAAATACAAGGCGTATTGTCCTGCCAAGCATTTAACACTCCAGTAATTGTGTTGGTGCCACCACATCCAGTAGTTACATAGCAACAGCCGTTTCCCAAGTATTTCGCATATGCAACAGCTGCCATTGCAGCTGCTTGTTCATGATGACAACAGATAACATTCAAATCTTCATTACATGCTAATCCATCGGTGAGATACATAAGTCCACCACCAGACACCATAAATACATCATTTATTCCAATATCATGAATAAATTTTGCTACAAAATCACACACTCGCATAATTAACTCATCTCCTTTCTTTAAGTGATTCTACAAATTTTCTGATTCGTCTTAAACCTTCATGAATATCATCTTCAGATGTTGCATAACATAACCGTATGAATCCTTCTCCTGACTCCCCAAAATCTGTTCCCGAACACACACCAACTCCTGCATTTTCTAATAGTTGCGATGCAAACTCGTTGCTTGTTAATCCAGTTTCTTTAATATTTGGAAATACATAAAAGGCACCCTCAGGTTTTAAACACTGGATATTTTCGATATCGTTGAGACCATGCACCAGAATATCTCGTCTTCTCTTATATGTTTCTATCATTGTTTGAACATCAACCTGACTTCCAATTATAGCTTCAACACCTGCTTTCTGAATAAAACTTGGGACACACGATGAGGTAGTCTGAAGTAATAATCCCATTTTTTCCATAAGTGCAGTTGGACCTATTCCCACACCCAAACGCCAGCCAGTCATAGCAAAAGCTTTAGAAAATCCATTAGCTACAATAATATAATCTTTACATTTATCCAAAATACAGGGGCTATAAAATGGTGTTTCACCATAGTTTAGTCTTGAATATATCTCATCACAATAAAGATATATCTTATATTTTAGTGCAATTTTTCCCACTGCCTCCAGATCTTCTGGCAACATTACAGCACCAGTCGGGTTGTGCGGACTGTTAATAATTATTAAACGTGTTTTTTCAGTTATTCTTTTTTCTAAATCATCTGGGTCCAATCTGAATTCATTCTTTTCGTACAATGGAACAAATACTGGTTTAACACCGCAAAAATTAAAGACGGATAAATATGTTGGGAAACAGGGGTCCTGAACAATAACCTCATCGCCAGGATTGACCAAACACCGAACCGCATAATATATCATTATATTCGCACCGGGAGTGACAAGTATCTGATTTATTTCAGGTTTGAAGCCTCTAGTTATTAGATTATTCTCTGCAATCACTTCTCTGAAATCATAATCACCCATTGACTCAGAATAGTGTGTGTAACCTTCTTTTAGTGCCTTAGTTGCCGCATCAATTATATTTGTCGGTGTTGGAAAATCAGGATCACCAATCTCAAAATGAACTATCTTTTTGCCATCTCGTTCCAATGCTTTAATCTTTGATTGAATTTTAAACATTGGTTGACCTTTCAATAGGTATGCTGAATCAGATAAAATATAATCCATAAATATTCTTTCTCCCTTACCAACTACATTGCTATAAGAAGAATCCTGAGTGTTATGAGTGGAGTCTAATTAAATTAATGAAGATTTATATATATTCATATTATTTAGCCTTATGTAATGAAATAACCTGCGTTTGGATTTGTTCAATTTAAAAAGATTTTACCCCCAATAAAATTAATTAAAAAAATTGCTATGACTCACTGGATATCTTGCACACGATTAAAATAGCGATACTGCACACAAATTATTTCAGTTTGGAAACAGTTACAAGCCGATACTTTCCTGTATTGCGTGAAATTAACATATCTTTTCCCAAACAAAATTGTGTTGAATAATATGGAAAGCACGGCACAGTTAAAGGGCATACATTTAGGTTTTTTTGTTAATTTCCATCACTTGAAAATATTTGATGAATAAAGAGACATTTTTATGACAAGTTAATTCCCCAGGATAAATGATAAATGACATTATAGATAATTGTAGTTATTCTTGAATATTACGTCCCATATGACACACCCATTCCGCTCACCATGACACAACAAGTCCGCTGAAATGATACACGAATTCCGCACATGACATACCTCCATATCCGTATGAAAAATAGAACGTGGGAATAATTCCACGTATTACTTCTTTACTCCCAGAATCTTTCTCATAGACTCCCCCTCAAGAACAATCGTATAAGCATTATGAACGACCCTATCACAAATTGCATCGGCAAATGTCGCATCCCCAATTTTTTCATACCACCCCTCGACCTGAAACTGTGAACAGAAAACCGTTGACCCTCGATCATATCTCGCCTCAACAATCTCCAGCACATCCCGTGCTTCCGTTGCTGTTAAAGGAAAGAGCAGCCACTCATCCAAAATCAAAAGTCTTACACTCTGAAACTCACGAATAACCTGCTTATACGTCCCTTCGGCTCTGGCAACTGCCAGATCAGAAAACAGGTCAGGAAGTCTTATGTATTTCACCGTATAAAAATTACGATTGGCAGCTATCCCGATCGCACAACTCAGATAACTCTTCCCGGTTCCTGTAGCCCCGAGAATGATTACATTATCTGCCTTTTGGATAAACGTACATGCTGACAACTTTGCAATCATCGTCTTATCCAGACGGCGCGTGGAATCATACCTGATATCTTCGATACATGCATGGGGAAAAACATAGCCAGCCGACTTACAGAGGCGTGACAATTTCTTACTCTTGCGAACTGACCACTCCTGATCAACCATAATTCCGAGACGTTCTTCAAAGGAAAGTGCCGAAGAATTTGCATCCACCTGGAATTTACGAAATACTTCTGCCATCTGATACAATCGGAGTTCATTGAGTTTGGTTATGGTCTCTTCAGTAAGCATCAGTCATCATTCCTCTGATAATAATGCGGACCGCGCGTAATCCCATACTTCGACGTAACCGGTTTATCCGGCATATCAACTGATTTCAGCTCTATTATCCCGCTTTTCAAAACAGCCTGCACGCCTTTCAGACTTGGTTTTCCGGTGTAAGATAGAACACGTTTACACGCCTCCTCAAGTTTTTGCTGGGAATACTTATCAGAAAGCTTCAGCAAAGCCATACAGGCTTTGTATCCCTGCTGTTCAATCTTTGGATTGGTAAGAAAGAAATCAACAACAGTACATGTATTCTCTCCAATATGTCGGCCCCATTTTCTGAAACGATCACCATTCCACGTCAGATATTTTTGGTGATCAGGAGGCATATGTTCCGGAGTCGTGCTGTATAATCCCATCCCCTCACTTAAACGCGTGTGGGAGGCGATTCTGGTACCCTGGTAAAAGATTTCCACCACGTTTCTCGTTGATCTCACATCCACCTTCTTACGAATGTATTCGAAAGGACATGAATAGTTTTTATTCTCAACGGTAACGTGATAGTTGTACTGAACCGTTGCAATTCTCCAGACGGCCATTTCATAGGGAGTTTTTGGCAAGGGAAGGAGGAAGGGTTTTTCCTCTGCAAAGAGAGACGTACGACTCCCGGTCTTTTTCTGAAATTCTCTGTCGTTGAATTGTTTGAGATGCAGATACATATCCTCATTGAGTTCAAAGAGGGAGAGATACTGCTGATGTCTCATGGGAGCCAGGATCTGCGTTGTAACATTTCCCACAACTCCTTCAACTGATGCTTTGTCTTTGGGAGTTCGGGGTCTTGCCGGTAAAATCGCCGTTCCATAATGTTCGGCAAGTTCAAGATATGTCGGGTTAAGGATCGTTTCATCTTTGCTGTTTTTGGTGACACCTGTTTTGAGGTTATCAGGTACCAGTATCCGAGTCACCCCGCCAAAGTAGGTGTAAGCATTGATGTGAGCTGTTATCCACGATTCCTGGTTCATGGAGAGAAATGCTTCTGCATATGTGTAGCCGCTGTAGGGAAGAACAGCTACGAAGATGTAGGCTTTTACCATATAGCCGGTTGTTCTGTTCCGAATAGGGAGGGTTGTTCCAGCCCAGTCTACTTCCATGAGTTCACCACGTTTGTGTTCAAGATGCATGGTGGCTTTGTTTTTCTGAAGGTAGTCACGATAGAGTTTGTAGAATTGCGTGGACTTGTAGGGAATTTCCCCAGTTAGACGGCACTGATCGCAGTATTCCACCCAGAGAAGGTTTAATGTTACACCGCTTTTGGACATTTCTGTATGAAGATAGGCAAAATCGGGAGTTTTGTAAGAAATAGCTGCAGCGGAGGTCGGGTAGAGGAGGATACTGACCTCGGCGTTATGCCATTCTTTCACTGTTTCCCAGTTCAGGTTGCATTCGGCAGCACGTTTGAGCGTGCGGCTGACGGTTGACCGCGAACAAGTACATGATTCTGCGATCTGTTGGTTGTCTATCCCCAGATTTTTTAATCGGAGGATCTCTTTGTGATTGGTCATAGGACTTTTCCTTGGGCATATGATATGCCAGAGGGAACGTCGGGAAGAAAAGAGTATGAATGTTTGCTATGACGGATTGAAAGGGATATGTGTGGGTCATGTGCGGAATTCGTGTATCATTTCAGCGGACTTGTTGTGTCATGGTGAGCGGAATGGGTGTGCCATATAGAACGCAATATTCAATTCTAATCTACCTTGTGTAAATACTTTATGTATCATTTCATTTAGTATACGAAAACCTCAATATTTGAGTTCCAATCTTTCTGGTAGGAAAAGGAATATTCAGCTCTAAATAATATAACAATCATAGTAGTATATGATTATGGATGACAAAATAGATGTAGTGATTGTTCGTTGGGATTTGGCAGATGATTACAATCGACATACAGCAACAACAATGGCTTCTGTTATAGAAAATTGTTCCAAACCAGTTGTATTCCACATACTGCATGAAGAAAAAAACTCTTTTGTGAATCGTGAAAAAGCAGAGGAGAATATTAAGAAATATCATGAATTAATTAAGAATAAAGAGGCAGAAGTATTATTTCATAATGTAATACTCCCCGAATGGGTAAATGGAGAGAACATACATATATTAAAGGAGGGAGCACTTCCAATAGGACTTTATAGATTATTTCTGACAGAAATACTGCCAAATGTTGACAGAGTTGTGTCACTCGGATCGGACATGATTGTAAAAACAGATTTGGCAAATTTTATATCATTACTTCCCGATTCATATTGTCTTGCTGGTTGTAATGATGTGGGAATGGATTTTTTTATAAAACATCCAAATAATAACTTGTCAAAATATTATATGTCGATGGGTGTTGACATTAACTCATATGTAAATGCAGATGTGCTAATATTTAATCTTAAAAAAATACGTGAAAAATACTCTCTCCCATGTGCAGCTAAGAATTATTTCTATAAACATCCTGAAGCAGCGTTATTAGAACAGGATGCCTTAAACGTCATATTCAAAAATGACATATTCATTTTAGATTCAAGATACAATCTTGCAGCTGGTTATGGACGTACAGAAAAAGGAGTGGAGCACGTTAATAAACTTAATTCTACTGAAAATGATATCGGGTATATCATACACTATGTAGGATATGGCAAGCCATGGAATGAATATTTAAGTGAACTGGATTTAGAATACTGGCATTATCTAGCAAAAACACCATGGGCAAACGATGGTGAAATTGTTGACTTCATGTGGCATGTATTGCGTACAACATATGAACAAATGCTTAATCCAGAGAAATTATTAAATAAATATCCCATAAAAAGAAAAATTCAAATTTTATGGAGCATGTCATTTCCATTATATTGGAAGGAAGTTATTACATACACAAAGTATATTAAATGGATTATGAGTCTAAAAAAAGAGAATAAAGAGAAAACACTCCAATAAATGTATATATGAAACTCCATATTGCCCCTATATTATGTAAATATCTGACACATACAGCAATATTCTTCAATCTAATTATTATTAACTCTGAAAATGGTTTGAGAATATACATAAATTATTTCAGGACCAATATTCTTTGTTTTTCTGGTATAATCTATTTTGAAAAATAGACAGACAGGGTCATCCACTTTATCTACAATTTTTGCTCACTATACAATTTCCAAAACTCACACCACATCTAATTAATTAAAATTATAAATCTGAAGTCACATTTTTTAAAGAATGAACCTATTTTGAATAAAAATAAGATTTATTTGAGAATTCCATTTAATGAAGCCTGAATACATTTCCCTTTGGAAATAAGATCAAATACTCCAAATTTCCCGGGAGCCAATATAATTTCCTCTTTATCAAACTTTCCCATATTATCAATATTATTTATCACCTTAACCAACTGTGGAAATACATGATATTGTTTGAGATATCTATCCCTCGCCTCATAAATCTCCGACAAATGGTTTTCATAATATTTAGGTTCACCCAGAACTCTTTCTATAACTTCAATTGTTCCTTCAAAATTATGAATATTAATCAGACTAAATGCACCTGGTGGATAATAATCCTCAACATTAGTGCACCCATAATAAAAGGGATATGTTAGGGAGAGATAATTTTCCCACAATTTTTCAGAGACATAATATTTCGAAGACGAGTTCTCGATAGCAATAGAATATTTATATGGCGCAATAACATCCCATTTATCATCAAAATCACGAATTCCCCGCCCATACAGGTCAAGTCTATCACCAAAATATCCTTTCAAATCAAGTGCAAATTGAAACCGTTCTTCATGACCCTTGGTAAATCGTTTATTGGAACATATAAGAGACATAGTTTTTGTCTTTTCCAAGACCGGAGGAGATACCAACTCATCATAGTTTTTATGCAGCAACCATTGAAGAATCTGATGAGTTTGAACCACATTTGGATGTTGCAAATCTTCTTGAGCAGTAATTATCGTTGAAAACTGACTCAGAAATTTCTGACCATAATGTTTCACACTTGCAGGCTCCCCTGTTATCAGTATCGTATGATTAGATGGGCACATAACTCGTTCCTTTCGAGTCACACTATTAAACACAACCCAGTAATCACACTCTGATATATCATCATCCACAGAAAATTCACAGTTTCCCCACACTCCTTTTCCGCCAGGAGTCTGCGCCAATAACCCATTAATATTATCCGATGAACTAAGTTTCACTTTTAACATACTATCTCTCCAAAACTCGCTTTTTACATCCGCACCCAGGAATCTGGAATAATATCCGTCTTCATTTCAGAATCATTAAACCAATTCTTAGGACAGACAACGATCTTATCCTTATACCCTCCAAGCCAGGCCCCCCACCAACTAAAAGAACTGTTTGCAATGATATAATACTTACACTGCATCATTAGCCTGAGATCCTCATAATCTTCTTTCGGACCATTTTGATCCATGTAATGTACTTCGTAAGGAATTGAAATGTGTTCTTTTGTCCATTCCAAATCATCAGAAAACACAAAAAACACAGGGTTATCAACCTTTCCCAATATATAAGTTATCGCTTTATTATAGTAATCTGGACCTCTTATTCCATGAACCTGATTTGCCC
>Ga0265295_1005813_pt1 | contig 15418 bp, 13 predicted proteins | sample Munlansysbiofilm_FD_192503 | JGI IMG/M metagenome (GOLD analysis project Ga0265295, IMG submission 192503) | Leachate microbial communities from a municipal landfill in Southern Ontario, Canada - Methane capture system biofilm | ecosystem: Engineered > Solid waste > Landfill > Unclassified ... | reverse complement strand
GTCTTCTTGCGCGGTCGTCCCTTTTAATGCATTAATGTAGGAATCATCCATAACACCAATAATATATCTATCTTCTTGAGTGATTGGATTTTTTGAAACCGATCTGATTAATACATAAAACGTTTGTTTGTCTTTGGTATGAACTTCAAATTGATCACCAGCATAACCTTTTTCAAGTATCTCTAGCATGATTGCTTCATTATTATTCGTCATTTCTTTGACGTTGTCTGAATAGATGGGTTGACCAACCAAATTGACTTTAAACAATCCTTCTCTTTTGACAATAAAGTCAATGTAACCTAAGTAAGATTTGTTGTCAACTTCTCTTGGTTGATACTTAATCGTTTCAATGTAGGTTGAGACTTCATTTTTAGCCAAACCCATATAAACGGTTTGATAGTTTCTATAACTAATTAATCCAAAAACGAGGGACGAAAATAAGGTCACAGTAGAAAACAGTATAATCAACTGCGTCGATAATTTAAACTTCCTCATTACAACAACCTATAGCCAAACCCATAAATGGTCTCTATTTTTAACAGAGGCATTTTTTGTCTAAGACGTCTAAGTAAGTCATCAACGACACGGTCAGACCCAAAATAGTCTACGCCCCAGACGTGTTGTAAGATTTGTTCTCTTGAAAATGCTTGGTTTGGATTTTCAAGAAAGAATAGTAAAAGTTCAAACTCTTTATTGGTTAAATCAATTAACTCTTCATTCGCACGAATCGTACGCTTTTCAATATTGACTTCATAGATGTCGTAATTTAATGTCGTACCTGCTTGTTTTTGAGTTCGTTTCAATATTGCTTTTACTCGTAAAATCAACTCTCTAGGTGAATATGGTTTTGCAAGATAGTCATCACTACCTAGTTCTAACCCTCTGATTCGATCAAGGTCATGATCTCTTGCTGAAGTAAATATGGTTGCGGCATAAGGACGGTTTTTCTTAATCGATTCGATTAAATCATACCCGTTAATTTCACCCGTCAACATAATGTCTAAAATCCAAAGATCGATATCGTCTTTGGTGTGTTTTATTGCGGTTTCACCATCGTGGAAAACCGTTACTTCAAACCCTTCTTTTTCAAGGTATTTTCGAATGATTTGTGATAGGTCAAATTCGTCTTCTACTAAATAGATTCTCATGGTATGTACCTCCTAAGAATAGTTTTAAAGTGCCCTTTGGAGTAGGGGCACTTTAATTATATCATATTGAGAAAAAAGGAGAAAATAAGTTAGAAATGAACTTATGGCTCTATTCTAACTTATCTTTATGGGTGAATTATCAAAGAAATATGTAAAACTGTGTTATTTGATAATTGTTGTGTGCATGTATTGTACTAGCACGTCAGGAATGGTAATTGACCCATCTTCGTTTTGATAATTCTCCATGATCGCAATCATGGTGCGTCCGATGGCTAAACCAGAGCCATTTAAGGTATGTACATACTCCGTTTTTGATTCTTTATTACGTTTGAAACGAATATTTGCTCTTCTTGCTTGATAGTCTTCAGCATTTGAAATTGAACCAATTTCACGGTAAGTATTTTGACCTGGTAACCACACTTCAATGTCGTAGGTTTTAGCCATTGCAAACCCCATATCACCACTACAAAGTGTTACCACACGATAAGGTAGTTTCAAGAGTTGAAGAATCTTCTCAGAATTCTTTAACATGTAGTCTAGTTCTTTATAGGATTGTTCCGGTTGTGTGAATTTAATGAGTTCTACTTTATTGAATTGGTGTTGTCTTAAAATACCTTTGGTGTCTCTACCAGCAGAGCCGGCCTCACTGCGAAATGCGGTGGTGTATGAGACGTATTTTATTGGTAATTGATCCCCGTCAATAATTTCATCGCGGTGAAGGTTAATCGTTGGTACTTCTGCGGTTGGGTTTAAATACCAAGCACCATCACCACTAATGACTTGATAAGAATCTTCTCTAAATTTAGGAAACTGACCGGTCGCATACATGCTTGCTTCATTTACAATGTATGGCGGTATGATTTCGGTGTAACCGTGGTCTTCTGAGTGGGTATCCATCATAAATTGAATGAGTGCACGCTCTAATCTTGCACCTAAGCCTTTATCAACAACAAATCTTGGGCCACTGATTTTAGCGGCTCTTTCAAAATCAAGGATACCAAGTGCTTCTCCGAGTTCAGTGTGATCTTTGACTTTAAAATCAAATTGTTTTGGTGTGCCCCATTTATATAACTCGACATTTTCTTTATCTGTTAATCCCACAGGAACAAAGTCATTTGGGAGATTTGGGGTAATGAGTAACGTTTCTCTAATTTGTTCGTCTAAAATGGCAATTTGATCGTCTAAGACCTTAATTTGATCGCCGATTTGACGCACTTCTTCTTTAAGTTCTGTTGTGTCAACTTTGGCTCTTGCAAGTTCACCTATTTTTTTCGAATCGACGTTACGTTTATTTTTTAATTGTTCAACTTCTGCGATGAGTTCTCTTCGTTTGTCGTCTTGATTGACTAGTTCTTTTAAATAAGAAAAGTCTTTTCCTCTGGTATTTAATCGTTTGATTGCTTCATCTAAGTTGTCTCTTATCCATTTGATGTCTAACATAATTATTCTCCTTTTTACGTTTGGTTTTTTAGAAAAAAAAGTCCTTAAGAAATCGTTAAAAAATTTCCTAAGGACGAATGTATTTCCGTGGTACCACCTTAATTCCAATAACGTAGGTTACTGGCTCTTCTCATTTTAACGCTTTCTAAGCGGGTGGGATTAGCACCTATCCAGAGTAGATTTCATTTATTGTTACGATTAATTTGCACCGACCATTAACTCTCTATGACGAACAAATAAACTACTTATCTCTATCAACTATTTGTATTGTTATTATATCTTATTGTGTGTATTTTGTAAATACCATCAAACCTCAGTTGGATTTTCGCTAACAACTTCTGGTGTTACATCTTTACTATCCGTGATTCTTTCTTCAGTTATTTCTTCGATTAAGTCATCTTCGTGTGGGACTGCCGCTAATGTAACAACGGTTTGATCACCCTTAAGGTTAATTAATCTAACGCCTTGTGTGGCACGTTTGGTTTGTGAAATTTGTAAGACGTGTAAGCGGATGACCATGCCTTTATCTGATACGATGATGACGTCCATGTCTTCGTCGACACTCTTAAGACCTTTAAGTTTTCCGTTTTTATCGGTGACATTTAAGGCTTTTACCCCTTTACCACCACGGGTTTGTAGACGGTATTCACTTGCGTAACTTCTCTTACCATAGCCATTTTCAGTCACCACAAGGATTTCTTCATTGTCGTCATGGATTGAGGTCATTCCGATGATTTCATCGTCATCACCTAAGCTCATGCCACGCACACCAGATGCGGTTCTACCCATGCTTCTCGCGTCGTTTTCATCAAAACGAATGGCTTTACCATTGGTTGCGCCAAGGATGATGTGTGATTTGCCATCGGTGACTTTAACTGAGATTACTTCATCGTTTTCTTTTAGACCTAAGGCAATGATACCGTTGGTGCGAATGTTTTGATATTCGTTTACCATGGTACGTTTTACAATGCCTTTTTTGGTTGTAAAGAATAAGAACTTATGTTCGTCTTGAAAGTCTTTGATGCAAGTGAATGTGACTAAGGTTTCGCCTTTTTCAAATGGCAAGATGTTCACAATAGGCAAGCCTTTGGACTGTCTAGTGCCCTCTGGTATCTCATAACCTTTAATCTTATAAACACGACCGGTGTTTGTAAAGAATAAATGGTAGTCATGCGTTGAGGTCATTTGAATGTGTTCAACAAAATCGTCGTCGTGCATCTTAATTGAGGTCACACCAACGCCGCCTCTGTTTTGCGCTTTGTATTCATCCACGCTCATACGTTTGATGTAGCCATTATGAGTAACCGTAATGATGACGTCTTCGACTGGAATTAAGTCTTCATTATCGATTGATATTTCTGTTTTTAGATTCATCACAGACATACGTCGATCACCAAAGCGTTCTTTAATTTCTAAGAGTTCTGTGCGGATAATGTCGTTTTTACGTTCATCACTTGCGATGATGTCTTTATAGTCTGTAATTTTAATCGTTAAGTCATTATTTTCTTCTCTGATTTTCTCAATTTCCATGCCGGTAAGACGTTGAAGTCTCATGTCTAAGATGGCTCTTGCTTGTATTTCAGATAAGAAGTAGGTTGACATTAAGTTCGCTCTTGCTTCCTCAGCGTTAGGGCTCTTCTTTATTAATTCAATCACCGCATCAATATTTTCTAAGGCAATGACTAATCCATCTAGGATATGTTTACGTTCTTCTGCTTTTCTTAGGTCGTAGATTGTGCGTCGTTGAATCACTTCAACTTGGTGTTTTAAGTAATAGTATAAAGCGTCTTTTAGGGTGATTGTTTTCGGTTGATTATCCACCAAGGCAATCATGTTGATCCCAAATGAGCTTTGAAGTTGCGTGTACTTAAATAAGTTATTAAGCATCACGTGAGGGTTGACATCTCTTCTTAATTCAATGACGATACGCATGCCTTTTCGGCTTGATTCATCCCTTAAGTCGGTAATCCCATCAACGATTTTTTCTTTTGCCACCTCAGCGATACGTTCGATCAATTTGGTTTTATTGACTTGATATGGGATTTCAGTAACGATTAATGACGTTTTACCGTTTTTATGTTCAACGATTTGAGTTTCAGCACGTAGAACAATTGAGCCGTTACCGGTATGATAGGCTTGTCTTAAACCGTTCATCCCAAGAATTTGACCACCTGTTGGGAAGTCTGGTCCTTTAATGTAATTCATTAATTCATCGATTGAGATTTCTGGGTTATTCATTAGCGCCATAATCCCATCGATCACCTCATTTAAGTTATGCGGTGGGATGTTCGTTGCCATACCGACAGCAATCCCGGTGGCACCATTAACGAGTAAGTTTGGGTATCTTGCAGGTAGGACGAGTGGTTCTTGTTCTGAGCCGTCGTAGTTGTCACCAAAATCAATGGTTTCTTTTTCAATGTCTCTGATTAATTCCATTGCGATCTTAGACATTCTTGCTTCTGTATAACGCATCGCTGCGGCACCGTCGCCATCAACGGAACCGAAGTTTCCGTGACCATCAACGAGTGGATAACGATAGCTAAATGGTTGAGCCATACGAACCATCGCCTCGTAAATTGAAGAGTCACCATGTGGGTGATACTTACCCATAACGTCCCCAACAATTCTAGCTGACTTTTTGTGAGCCTTATCTGCGGTATTCCCAAGTTCGTTCATCCCGTAAACAATACGTCTTTGAACTGGTTTTAACCCGTCTCTAATGTCTGGTAGTGCACGTGATACGATCACGCTCATCGCGTAGTTTAGGAATGAAGTTTTCATTTCTGTAGCGATATTGATTTCTTTGATTTTACCGTGGATGTAGTCTGAATTTTCGATATCCGGTAAAATTACATCGATGTCTTTATTATCTTCCATGATAGCTCCTTCCTATGCGTCAATATTCGATGCATAAATTGCATTTTCTTGAATAAAGTTCTTTCTTGGTTCGACTTCTTCACCCATCAACATTGAAAACACTTGGTCAGCGTTCATTGCGTCTTGAAGTGATACTCTAAGTAAGGTTCTGGTGGTTGGATCCATGGTGGTTTCCCAAAGTTGTTCTGGATTCATTTCCCCTAGACCTTTGTAGCGTTGGATTTGTGGTCTACCACCAAAGGCTTCTAAGACTTTTGGTAGACGTTCTTCGTCGTAAACGTATTCCACTTTTTTACCTGATTGTACTTTATATAGTGGTGGTTGCGCGATGTAGACATAGCCCATATCGATTAAACCTTTTAAGTGACGGTATAAGAACGTTAGTAGTAGCGTACGGATGTGCGCGCCATCGACGTCGGCATCGGTCATGATAACAATCTTATGATATCTGGCTTTTGCTGCGTCAAAATCTTCACCAATACCTGTACCAAACGCTTGAATCATTGATAAGATTTCTTTATTGCTTAAAATCTTGTCAAGACGCGATTTCTCAACGTTTAGAACTTTACCTCTTAGTGGTAAAATTGCTTGAAATTCTGAATCTCTACCTTGTTTTGCAGACCCACCTGCGGAGTCCCCTTCCACGATGTAAATCTCAGAAATTTCTGGGCTCTTGTTACGGCAATCCGCAAGCTTACTTGCGAAACCTAACATATCAAGTGGTGATTTTCTTCTGGTTGCTTCTCTGGCTTTTCTAGCGGCAATTCTGGCGCGAGAAGCCATCAATATTTTTTCAATGATTGCTTTCGCATCCGCTGGATTTTCCATTAGGTAACGTTCTAAAATTTCACCCGTGATTTGGCTGGTGATTTGACGGACTTCAGGGTTACCTAGTTTGGTTTTTGTTTGACCTTCGAACTGAGGGTCTGGGTGTTTAACTGAGACAATTGCTGTTAATCCTTCTCTAGTATCTTCACCAATGAATGATTCGTCTTTTTTAAGAATGTTTTGTTCTTGGGCATAACGTCCTAACACACGAGTCAAGGCTAGTTTAAAGCCGTCTTCGTGCATCCCACCTTCGTGGGTATGGATGTTATTGGCAAAACTAAACAAGTTGGTTGAATAGTCGCTATTGTATTGAAGTGCTAATTCGAGGGTAATGCCATCGATTTCTTTTTCGATGTAGATGACCGTTTTATTAACTTCTTGTTTGCTGGTATTTAAAAAGTGAACGTATTCGATGATACCACCTTCGTATTGATACGAGTGATAAACGTGCTTTTCTGTTTTAGGATCTCGTTGATCACTGATGTTGATTTTAACGTTACGATTTAAAAAAGCCAATTCTTGGATACGATTTCTTAAACGTTCAAAGTCGTAGGTATTAACTTCTTTAAAAATTTCATCGTCTGCTAAAAATTCAATGACGGTACCGGTGTGTGTCGACTCACCAATGACTTTTAAATCGTATTGCGGGACACCACGTTTGTATTCTTGTTGATAGAGTTTGCCATCTCTTGCGATGGTTACTCTAAACCAAACCGTTAAGGCGTTAACCACTGAGGAACCTACCCCGTGTAAGCCACCTGAAACTTTATAAGATTTGCCATCAAATTTACCGCCGGCATGTAATACCGTAAGAATGGTTTCGACCGCTGGTCTATGTGTCTTCGGGTGAAGGTCTACTGGTATACCTCGACCGTTGTCGGTGACTTTTACGATGTTGTTTGGTAATAATTCGATCGTAATTTCATCCGCATAACCGGCCATACATTCGTCAATTGAGTTATCGACGATTTCCCATACTAAGTGGTGTAATCCTCTTTCACCAGTTGATCCGATGTACATCCCAGGACGTTTTCTAACGGCTTCTAAGCCTTCTAGAATTTGGATATTTTCTGCATTGTAATTGTTGTTATTGTTGATTTGATCCATGTTCATTGTCTCCTTCGTTTAGATTAATCGCTTGAATCTCTTTTTTGTTTCCGTAAAAACTAACGCCAGAGATGATCACCTGGTGCTCGTTTGGTAAATGGGTAATGAGTTGTTGTTTCTTTAAATCATCAAGTTCGCTTAAAACATCATCAAGCAGTAGAACTACTTCTTTTTGTTTATCTTTAATTAAATCGAGTAAAGCGAGTTTTAGTGATAATACCATCAAACGCTGTTGGCCTTGTGAGGCGTGAGTCTTTGCGTCTTGCTTATTTAGTTTTAAGCTGAAGTCATCGCGGTGTGGCCCGTAGTTCGTTGTTTGTGTGACGATGTCCTTATCTTTTTTTTCATTTAAGACACGTTCTAACGTTTTTAAGGGCGTGTTTGGTTGGTAGACGATATCAACTTCATCTTGTTTATTAAATCGGGTGAAATGGATTTTAAACGCTTGATTTAACGCCTCAATGAACTGGGTTCGTTGAAAGATTAACTGATCGGCTACAACACTTAACTGACTCGATAGTATTTTTAAGAATGTTAAATCGTCTTTGAGTGTTAGATTTTTAAGTAAAGCGTTTCGTTGTTTCAAGATTTGTTTGTATTTTGACAAAACGAACAGGTATGACTTATCCTTTTGTGACATCTCGATGTCTAAAAATTGACGTCTCACGGATGGAATTCCTTTAACTAACTCCAAATCTTCTGGTGAAAACATGATGGCGTGATAACCACCCACATAATCACTTGTCTTATGAACGGCCTTTTTATCAACGAACATTCGTTTTCCAAAAGGTTCGATGACAAGCTCGTACAAATGTTTGTCTGTCGTGATTGATATATTCGAAAATAAGGTGTTATTTTTAATCAAGAAGCGATCTTCTGTGGTCCGATGTGACTTTGTAAGGGAACCATAATAAATGGCTTCTAGAATGCTTGTTTTCCCTTTGCCGTTATCGCCATAGATGAACGCTTTGTTTGAATGGAATTGCAGTTGTAGTTTATCGTGATTTCGAAATTGCCTTAGAACGACACGTTTGATCATTTGATAATCATGTAGTGTTCTTGACCAATTTTTACTTGATCCCCGTCGTATAATTTTTTTCCACGTCTGGCTTCAAGTTCGTCATTGACAAAGATTGCATTATCCTCTAAGAATGGTTTGACCATGCCACCAGATGAAATAAAATCTGCTGCTTTTAGAAACTGACCAAGTGTAATATAGTCTTCTTTTAGTTTAAATTTCTTCATATTTCATACCTCGTTTGATTATATTATATCATAATATAAGAAAAAAAGGCCATTTTTCTCGCACTTTTTTTAAAATTAATGTCTACTTAATCCAAACGACAAAAAAAGCCTTAAAACAAAAATTTAAGGCTTTTATGAAAGAGGCTATTATTCAATTCGAACTGGCAAGATTAAGTGAAGCATATCTGGATCTAAGTCACCTTTAATAACAAAAGGCTTAATTTCACCAGCAAAATTTAATGTAATTTCATTTGATGTGAAAGCTTTTAATGCTTCGGTTAAATACTTAGAACTAAATGCGATTTTAATCATTGGTCCAACCACATCATCGGTTGGAATGATTTCTTCTAATGCGTCACCGATTTCATTGTTGGTTGAACTAATTTCAACGATGTAATCTGGACGAACGTTTAACTTAATGATGTTATAGTTATTTTCTTTATCTCTTGGCGAAAGAAGACTCACACGTTCGACTGATTTTAATAATTCTTCTTTGTTAAATTTAATCACAATTGGGAATTCGGTTGGAATAATTCTTAATGTGTCAGGATATACCCCATCAAGCAGTCTTGTTTGATACATGATATTTCTAAATTTGAATAATACTTTATTTGGGTTAATAAAGACTTGAACGTCTTCGTTTAATGAGTCTAAAATACGACTTAACTCATCTAAGCTGCGATTTGGAATGACAATATTAAATGGATCAACCTCGCTTGAGAGTTCAATCACTTTTTGGCTTAGTCGGTAAGAGTCAGTCGCAACACAATAGAGTTTTTCATCCTCATGTTTAAAGTTAACACCGGTTAATATTGGGCGTTTTTCATACACTGAAGTGGCGTAGTTTGTTTCTTTGATAATCGCCTTAAGTGTTTTGGCATCTAAGGTAAGTGGAGCCACAGAATCAAGGAAATCAACGTCAGGGTAGTCTTCAACTTCCATCACGTGTAATTTAAATTCTGAACGATCAGCTTTAATAACTAAGATTTTGTTTTCGATTAACGTCAGTTCAATACGGCTTGATGCAATTTTTCTAACAATGTCAATTAGGTATTTACCTGGAATAACCACACGGCCAGGTGAAGTAACTTCTAAGGATTCATCTTCAACAACTGTTTGAATTGCGATATCCGTGTTGCTCGTCGTGAATATTAGTTTGTCTTCGAATACTTCTAATTTAATGCCATTTAAAATTGGTAGTGGTGTTTTAACTGGTAACCCTCTTTGAACCACATTAAGTGTATCTAGTAGAACATCTTGATTAATACTGAAAATCATAAGCTCAGCTCCTTTATGTTTTATTTCTTTTTCTTTAAATTATTGTTGTTAGTCACTGTGGGTTTGTGGGAAACACTCACGATGGCTTTAATACAATATTATTATACCATATTATACACATTTATTCCACAAGTTAATTTGAATATTTTTCGATTTTTTTTAAGATTGTATCAACTGCGATTTTCATTTCGTTGTTGTGTTTTAGTTCGTTTTCGATTTTCTCACACGCGGCTAAGACGGTTGAGTGATCACGGTTACCAAAGAGACTTCCGATGGTTTTATATGCGATGTTATATTTATTTTTAATTAAATACATTGCGATATGACGCGGTAAAGTGTATTTTGAGTTACGTCTTTTACCGATTAAATCATGAACGCTAATTGCGTAATAATCAGAGACGACACTTTGTATTTTATCGTAGTTATTTTCAGTTAAAGCTGCTGTTTTTTTCCTGGTTTTAATTAGACTATCTAAGGCCTCAGTAGCGGTGTCAATGGTAATATCGATGTTATTAGTTACACAATAGAATAAGACGCGTTTTAAAGCACCTTCGAGTTCTCTTACGTTTGTGTTAAAATAAGAGGCAATGAATTCTAAGACATTTAAATCAAGATCATTGACATCTGGGGCTTCGGTCGTTAGTTTTTTCCTTAAAATCTCGACTCTGTGTTCTAAATCAGGCACACCGATATCAACTAATAAGCCTTGTTCAAACCGAGAAGTTAAACGACTCATAATGTTTTTAAGCTCAGAGGCAGGTTTATCGGATGTGATGACAATTTGTTTGTTTTGCTGGGTTAAGAAATCAAAGACTTTAAAGAATTCCATCTGTGTTTTTGGTGCACCAGACATCATTTGAATGTCATCGATTAACAGGACATCAACGTCTCTGTATTTCTCATTAAATTCATCAATGGTTTGATTTTTTAATTGGTTAGCGAATTCTTCAATAAAAGCAGAAGCCTTTATGTATAAGATATTCTTTGTAATGTCGTTATCTGCGATGTAATTACCAATGGCTTGCATCAAGTGGGTTTTACCTAGCCCAACGTCCCCAAAAATATAGAACGGGTTTGCGACAACACCTGGTTGATCGGCAACTTTTAAGGCCATTTGAAAGGCAAATCGGTTGGATTTACCGACAACAAAATTATCGAAAGAAAGGGTTGCATTCAGGTCGCCATGACGGTATTTATGCTCTAAATTCTTCTCAGGACCGACTAAGGATGTCTCACCAATCAGTTCCTCGGCAAGTACGAACTTGAATTTGACCAATTCTTTTTTGTAGATGGTACTTGCAATGTGATTGATTCGTCCGAGATAAAGACGTTCGATACGGCTTTTTGTGTATGGATTAGGGGCAATCACATAGATGTAACCACCACTGTGTTTTTTTACATTTGACAACTGAGAAAAGATCTCATCAAAAATATCTTCTGAATAAAATTCATGCAAAGATGATAAGACTTGTTGCCATAAATCTTCGTATTGTTTCAACTTAAATCACTCCAAACTTCTAGTAATAAAATAGTAACATAAAAGCGTCTCTTCTGGGGGATAAAGTTATCCACACAAAATGTGGGAAACTACAAGCGATACTGACTTGCCCACATACGATTGTGGACAAAACACAGACACTTCATGGCTTTGTTATCAGTTTTCATTGAGTTTCAAAGATTCCCACAAATGGCCTTTTTGTGGGTAAAAGTTTTCCACATTTTTCCCCAATTTTAAGAAACTTAACAAGAAAGATTTTATAAAAGTTAGAATCGATGAATTAATGGTTGACTTTTACAAATTGAATATATATAATAGTAACGCATGGTTTCGTGAGAAAGGTGGTTTATTTACATGAAAAGAACATATCAACCAAGTAAACTTAAACGTCAAAAGACACACGGGTTTAGAGCTAGAATGGCAACCGTGGGCGGCAGAGCCGTTCTTGCACGTCGTAGAGCTAAAGGCCGCGCATCATTAACGGTTTAATAATTTAATTATTTTAAAACAACTAGGACTACTCGATTAAAATAATGTACAAACACATTTTTTTTCACTGTAGTCCTTTTTCTTTTTAAAATAACACATTCATGAAAAAGGTATATCGAATTAAAAAAAATATCGAAATCGATGCAATTATTAGATATAGAAAATCCATTGGCGACAAATATTTTGTGCTCTATTACAAATCGAATGATCATAATCACATGAGAATGGCCATTTCGATTGGCAGAAAATACGGCAATGCGGTACAAAGAAACAAGATTAAACGACAATTACGAATGATTGTTTCACAAGAAAAAGACATACCTTCTTTTGATTATATAATTGTTGTAAAAAAAGAGGCCAACGGTCTCAAGTTTGATGAAATGAAAAGCAGTATTCAAAGAAAAATTAATAAAATAAAAAAGATGGAGCAACAGAATGAAAAATTATAAAAAAGTATTTACTCTTTTTGTTATGATTGGATTACTCGTTGTCTTATCTGGATGTAGTGGTGATGTAACAGCACCAATCAAATCTGGCGATATCGGATTCTTTGAACGAATCTTAGTATTACCTGTTGCTTGGGTGATGCAATTTTTCTCAGGGTTATTTAATAATAGCTTTGCGATCGGTATTATCATTACAACAATCATTGTACGTACAATTGCATGGCCAATTTATGCTAAAAGTAATGACTTAAGCATAAAAATGGCTGTAGCTCAGCCTGAAATGAATCGTATTCAGGCAAAATACGCAACAAGAAAAGATCCAGAATCTCAACAAAAAATGCAAATGGAATTAATGGCGGTATATAAAAAATACGGCATCAATTTCTTTGGGTGTTTAATGCCATTTTTACAGATGCCAATCTTCTTAGCGATGTATCAAGTCGTACAACGTATTTGGATTGAAGGTGGGATGTATGCCGACAAAGTTCAAAACATGAAGTTTCTAGGCATAGACTTAGCTAAGTCTGGTGAATTCGGTCTTATTTTAGGTCAAGATGGCGATATCGCTGGCTGGATTTTAGCCATTATCGTTGCGGGAACAATGTTCTTCTTAAACCACTTGGCACAAAAGAAACCATCGTATGCAAAAAACACTGCAGCACATGGACCTCAATCGGCACAAGCAGAACAAAGTGCGAAAATGATGAAATATATGCAATACTTCATGGTAATCATGATGTTTAGTATCTCATTAGGTTCGAACTCGTTGGCACTTTATTGGGTCGTAGGTAACCTATATTCAATTGGTCAAAACATGATTAACAGAGTAATAAACGAACGTAAGTATTATGCAATGAAAAATAAAGATTTGGTGGGATAGTATATGACAAAAAAAGTTGAATTTGAAGCAAAAACCTTAGCAGATGCACAAGTTAAAGCCGTTGAACTTTTAAAAATGCCCCTAGAATATATTAAATTAACAGTTACAAGAGAGAAAAAAGGTATCTTAGGGATCGGTTCTACAACGTTTTATGAAGCAGTTTTAGAAATCAACCTAGCACTTGAAGGAAAAAAATATCTTGAAAAGTTATTTCAATCATTAGAAATCGAAGTCAAGACTGAATTTAGAACACTTGAAGATGGTAAATACATCGTATATAGCATCCACAGTGCGGAAAATGCACTCTTAATCGGTAGAGAAGGTAGAACTTTAGAAGCATTCCAAACTCTACTAAAAGTCTATTTACATAACTTCACCGAGGATAAACTAACGGTTTCTCTTGATATTGGTGGTTATAAAGAAAATCGCAAGAGACAACTTGAGATCTTAGCAACTAAAATTGCAAAAGATGTCGCTAGATCTCGCATCGAAGTTCGATTAGATCCAATGAACTCATACGAACGTCGTATCATTCACACAAAGCTTGCTGAATGGCGCGATGTCTATACAGAATCACAAGGTGAAGGCGAAAATCGTGCGATTATCGTTAAACCTAGAAAGAAGTAAGGCCATTTGGTCTTATTTTTTTTATCTTTTTGTAGGCTTATGATATAATTAAGCCATGAAAAAGATTATAGTTAGAATTTTAGTTCTGGTGGCGGGTTTCTTTATCTTTCTAACCGGACAAACCGTAGGTGAACACATCATTATTCGAAGAGAAGTAAAAGAATTTACATCGAAAGGAGTATTGCAAGAAGATATAAGTACTGATTTAATCAAATACTACAAAGTTTCACGTGAAACATATTATCCTGAAGAATACGTAAGAGACCCTTTTTATCAAGGGAACTTAAATCGTCCAGGGGCAATTGGTGATATTTTCGTCACACAAACGTCGCCTTTAGCACTCTATCCTGGTGTCCATCAGTTTGTTAGTTTCTATTTTGGTGGTCATGCCGCGTATGTGGATGATAATAATCGTGTATTTGAAACCATAGGCATACCTGGTGCAAATGAAAAGTTCTTAGATGTCTTGATTAACGGTGGCGAAAACACGCATGCGATGGATAATGTCAGGAACTATTGGCTTGATCCAAACCATCGAGATGAAACAGATCCTGGGTATCGCACCTATGGTAATTACTACCGTAAAGAATGGATTGGTTTGAGGGTCAAAGAATCTACTTTAGAAGACAACCAAGCCGTTGTAAGTAATTTACGTTCGCTAGCCGAACAAAAAGCACAGTACAACTTCCTATTTGTTTTAAATACGAAGAATCGTTATTATTGTACCGATTTGGTGACGAGGTCCATAGAAAAAATTAATGATTCACAAGGTAATCAAAAATATAAATTTAATAAGGATGGATTTGCAGTGACAATTAATGATATGATATTATCAAAAGACACGTACATTGCCTACTTCGTCACCACGGATAGACAAAACGTGAAACACGTCTATTATATAGGCTAGGAGGAAAATAGATGGCAGACTTTAATTTAGATCGTAGAACCGCTTTAGTCATTGGGTGGGCAACGATGTTTGTTCCAGTGCTTGGTTTGATTGCATCACTTTCTGGGTATTTGTATTACGAAAAGAAAGATGCTTGGCTTCATGATGCATTTAGAGTTTTACTAAACACACAAATTAGTTTCTTTATCATTGTTGTTGCCTTATGGGTAGGTGCGTTTATTCTTGCTTTCATCCCATTTGTTGGGCCTTTGGTACTTGGACTTTCATGGTTAGTTCTTGTGATCTTGTATTTATATTGCGTCATTAAAGGTTTAATGTACGCAGACAAAGAAGAGTTATTCGTTTCACCAGTGACAATCAATATCATCAAATAATAGAAAAAAGGCAAATTCATTAAAAAAAGAAATATGATAAATGAATTTGTTTTTTTTATTGTCCTTTGTTAAAAATATGAGTACAATACAATCAAAAATATACCTATAACGAACGATTACTATCGTTTTTTTACTAAATAATTGATATAATAGAGTTTAGGATGTGAGTGTAATGAGAGTATTATTATACAAAAGCATGCAGAAACTCTTTAAAAAGAGTGGCATTGGCAGAGCTTACGAACAACAAACAAAAGCCCTACAATTAAATCAAGTC
>Ga0265295_1005812_pt1 | contig 15422 bp, 16 predicted proteins | sample Munlansysbiofilm_FD_192503 | JGI IMG/M metagenome (GOLD analysis project Ga0265295, IMG submission 192503) | Leachate microbial communities from a municipal landfill in Southern Ontario, Canada - Methane capture system biofilm | ecosystem: Engineered > Solid waste > Landfill > Unclassified ... | reverse complement strand
AAGGGGCATGCAAGCCTCAACGGTACCGCCTCGGCCATCTGGGGGGAGGGGGTGACCCTGACCACCTTGATGACCAAGACGGTCAGTGGAACCCCCCTGGACCCGATTACCGTCTCCGCTGATGTCGTGGTCACCGGCTCTCGGGTCTCTACCCCCGTTCATGTAATCGGCGAATTTGTGATAGAATCGACCAGGGAGGGGTTTGTCGAGATCAAACCCCTCTCGATGAGAATCAACAGCGATGAGGTGGTGACACCCTAGGAGGAACGATGACCGATAGCAGACAGCGAACCAGTGAGTTTCTTGCCAAACACAAGATCTTTGCCAATACCATTGATATGGAGGTGTTGGTCGAGCGCTTTCTCTCTGAGATGGAGAAGGGGCTGGATGGCAATGAGGAGAGCTCGCTGAAGATGATCCCCACCTATACCCGGGTCGTCGATCGCCTGGAGGCTGGGAAACCGGTCATCGTGCTCGATGCAGGGGGGACCAACCTCCGTAGCTGCCTGGTCAGTTTCACCGAGGATGGAGATCCCGTCATCAGCGATTTTCGCAAGACGCAGATGCCGGGTATCAAGGCGGAGGTGACGGCCCAGGAGTTCTTCAGTACCATCGCCGATGAGACTGAGCGCCTGATCGACAAGAGCGACCGCATCGGGTTCTGCTTCTCCTATGCCGCTGAGATCCTGCCAAACCACGACGGGGTACCCATCATCTTCTCCAAGGAGATCAAGGCCCCGGAGGTCATCGGCATGCCGGTGGGCGCAAGCCTCCTCTCAGAGCTTGCACGACGCGGCCATGATGTTTCGAACAAAAGGGTCGCAGTGCTCAATGACACAGTCGCCACCCTGCTGGCAGGGGTGAGTGCCAAGAGCGAGGTCCCCTACAGCGGTTTTGTGGGTTTCATCCTCGGAACCGGCACCAATACTGCCTATGTGGAAGACCACAGTAAGATCACCAAGCTCCCCCTGGATGCAGGACGACAGATCATCAACGTGGAGAGTGGTAACTTCGACTACTGCCCAGGCGTGCTCGACCGCGCCTTCTTTGATTCCACCAAGCAACCCCACGCCTACCACCTGGAGAAGATGATCAGCGGTGCATACCTCGGCCCCCTTTCTGCCACGATCATTGGACAGGCTATCGAGGAGGGGGTGCTGAGCAGCCGGTTCGCCCAGCGTTTCAAGGAGATCGGCCCCCTCACCACCACGGTGATGAGCCACTACCTCGAGATGCCCTTCAACGAGGAGTACGCCCTCGTCTCCTGCGTCAAGGGGAGTGAAGCGGATGCCCAGGCGCTCTGGATGATCCTCAATGCAATCATCGACCGGGCTGCAAAGCTTACTGCGGCAAACCTCAGTGCAACCATCCTCAAGAGCGGCGCGGGAGCCGACCCACGCCGCCCGGTGTTGATCAATGCCGATGGCACGACCTTCTACAAGACCGAATACCTCAAGAGCTATACTGAGTTCTACCTCAAGGCGTTCTTGCAGGATCAGCACGGACGCTACTACCGGTTCACCCAGATTGCCGACTCTCCGACGATCGGGGCGGCGATTGCAGGCCTCGGGGTCTAGAGGCGATGGCCGATTGCGTGAGCGCCTCGGTGCGCAGGCGCATCATGGCCTCCATCAAGGCCAAGGATACGAAGGGTGAACTCATGGTTCGCCGGTATCTCCACCGTCAAGGGTTCCGATATCGGACTAATGACAGGCGGTTACCAGGTACCCCTGATGTGGTGTTGCCCAAATACCGCTGCGTAATCTTCATCAATGGGTGTTTCTGGCACGCCCATGAGGGGTGTGACAAGTTCGTCCTGCCCAAGAGCAACCAAGCGTTCTGGAGGGAGAAACTTGCCAAGAACAGGGAGCGGGACCAACGGGCCATCGCGTCTCTCCTCTCCCTCGGCTGGCGAGTGCTGGTCGTGTGGGAGTGCGAACTCGCCAATCGGCACCTGGCAGAGCAGACCCTTGCTGGTCTGGTCAACGAAATCTACAACAACTAGGGGGTGCTCGCCTCGCTGATAAGGGAGCGATGCCATGCCAAAAGGTACTCATAGGTCGCCTCATTGCTTCCACTGAGGTCCACCATCAGGCGGAAGACCGGTTCGGTCTTGCTGCCACGCATCCATAGGTATGCCCGCTCCACCTCGTCTGTGTCCAAGAGAGCGACCTTGAAGCCCCCGGTGTATGGCGGCGTGCGATACGCCTCCCCGCCGCCTCTCCTGCACTCCAGCCCTTCGGTCTGGTAGATCCGGTAGGAGTGAAAGCCGAGGGCGCTGAGCTCCTCCTTGCGGCGTGCCCACTCCCGCTCAAGCGCTGCTTCATACCGGTTCTTGAGGTCACGGTGGGGGATGGCGATCTTCATCAGGGCCGTGGGAGAGAAGGCGCCGGTGGTGATGTAGGGTGGCAGGCTCTCGATGAGTAGGCTGAGCGTATAGCGTGTGGGCAGTTCAAGGTTGCTCTTGGTGAACCAGAGGTCGGCGACGGCCCGGTTGCGCAGCAGTTGTATGAGGCTGACCAGGGTGTTGAGCGGGTCACGGACCCGGGCAGGGTGGGTGATGTTGCCTCCGTTGGACCCTTCTCCGAGGATCGGGACCTTCCACCCCTCACGCCGCTTGAGTTCGGCCAGACCCACGACATTGGCCTCTCCCACCTCGCTGCGGAAGACCTGGGCGCCAAAGCGTGCGGCAATCTCGTCGATCCGCATGGAGGTCGGGCCATTTACCACGGTAGCGAGCTTGCCATCGGGCTCCTTGAGCCGGCTTTGGGCTAGTTCGCTGAGTGCAGCCAGGGCATAGACGCTCTGGGCATCGAGGATCCTTGCTTCCCCTGATGGCTCATCGATGTAGACGATGTTTCCCCGATCGCCATCATTGTCGACACTATAGCCGAGCAGGTAGGAGGGATCCTCCTTGTAGCGCTCCTCCAAAAGCGAGCGGCAGAGATCGAGGTTCTCCCCCTCGGGGACGATGGGATGGACCACCGCTCCCGGGACATTGTTGTAGAGGGCAACCTTCACCCCCATGGCGGTGAGGAAGGGCTCGTCGATCGATGCCGATCGGGCACTGCCATTGAGCTCGCCAACGATTCCCAAGGGGGATGAGGCCAACTGGGCCTTGAGGGTGGTGGCAACGAGGGCGATTTCCCTTTCATTCTTACTCTTTGCCGCAGTCTCCAGAGCGAAGCGGTTGTAGTATGCCAGACTCCACGAGCGGTCCTCATTCACCGCTTCAAGGGTGCGTCGGTACACATCCGCATCGAGGTCTGCGCTGAGCTGCTGCACCCGTTTGATGCTCTCGGCCGGATTGCTGACAAGCGATGCATAGATGGAGGCAAGCGCCTTGGCACTCTCCCCGTCATAGACGCCTCCCCCCTTGCCCATCTTGAAGCCGTTGTGACCGATGGGGTTGTGGCTTGCCGAGATGTAGAAGAAGCCGTCACACCCCTCAGCTGTGGAGGCTGCCATGATTTGGGGGGCACTGGCTATGAAGAGATAACGGACCGAGCAGCCAAGAGAAAGGAGGGTGCGCACCACCACTTCTCCCAGGATCCGGCCGGTGGGCCGGGCATCGAGGCCGACCAGGACCGATGGGGTCTCAACCGTGAGGTGCTGGACGAAGGCGAGGGCAGAGAGGGCGGTGAGGATGAGGTCCTCGCTGTTCACCTCATCGCCCGTATCCTCCTCCTCACCACTTGCGGCAAAGATCTTGCGCCACCCTGATGCAGAGATGATCATCGATTCATAGGCGCGCTTCAATGCCTCTCTTGAAGGGGGCGGGACAGCGAGTGGGTCGTGTTCGCTGTCTGCGATGAAGAGGGAGTGCAATGCGTCGGTATAGGTCATGGATGCCTCCAGTTGGCAGAGTATAGCACATATTGCACAGGGAGAAAAACTACAGTAGTGTTGACCCATGATACCTGTGTGTGCCGCCATCCATGACCTGAGTTGCTATGCCAAGAGCTCCCTTACCGTCGTCCTGCCCACCCTTGAAGTGCTGGGCGTCGAGACCTGCCCGCTCCCCACGGCCATCCTCTCAAGCCAGACCGACGGCTTTGACTCCTACTACTTTCGCGAGACGAGTGAGGAGCTTTCAGAGATCCTGCGCTCTTGGAAGACCTTGGGTCTCACCTTCGATGCCATCTACTCCGGCTTCCTTGGCTCCGATATCCAGACCGACCTCGTCATCAAGTTCATCGAGGCCCAGCGGCAGCAGGGCACTCCCCTGGTCTTGATCGACCCGGTCCTCGGTGATGACCAAAGCCTCTATGGGCCGATGGACAGCTCGAATGTCAGTGCGATGAAGGCGCTCATCCGACGAGGTGATATCATCACCCCCAATACGACCGAGGCGGCACTGCTGCTCGACCGGCCGTTCGAGACCACCTTCACCGTCTCCCAGATCAGCGGCTGGGCAGCCGACCTCTTTGAAATGAGCGGTGCAAAGGTCGTGATCACCAGTGTTCCCTTCGGTGAGACCACCGCAGTCGTCGCCTTCGATGGCAGCGATACACTGCTCTTGCCCTACGAACCGATCCACGTCTCCTATCCCGGATGCGGTGATCTCTTCAGCTCGATCCTACTCGGACTCCTTCTTGGTAAGGAGCGCTTCCAAAGTGCGGTTGAGGGGGCGGTCTCCTACACATCACTAGCTATCGGCCGGAGCTTGAAGGCTGGCTACCCGATACGTCATGGGGTCTCCCCAACCTTGATCCTCGCTGACCTGGCCGAGCGACGCGGTCCTCTGTTCTAGATTGTAAGAATTCCTAATTAATTGATATATTGTTATATTAAAACCAGTTGATTGGTATGTGCCATTGCATTCATGCAAGAGGGCCACAGGGATGTACACCCGTGGCCTCACATTGGTTAGTCGTCCAAAATAAATAGGATCAACTATTGCTGGATGAGCCGAGGGAGAAGTCCCCGACCAGTTTATAGACATTTCCATCCCGCTTGAGCTCCACCGTTCGCCCCGGCAGATAGATCGGTATGATCTCCTTGAGATACTCCCTGCTGGCATCCTCGATGGCCTGGCGGTCCTCCTCCTTGACCGGGCAGAGCGTCCGGATCTCGACACTGACCACATAGCCACGCCCATACTCACTGCCGTAGCCGGGGGTGAATTGGGTGCCGGTGGAGAAGAGGCCATCGTAGGCAACACTGGCTGCCTTGCCGCGGGGGAGGCGGTTGGGGTGAAGGGGGTAGAGTCCCTCGAACCGGTCTTCGAGGAAGTGGTCAAGATCATCAGCCATTGCCCGAAGCTTCTGTTCGAGTTCGATCTGCATGGGATGGGAGCTCACTTCTCCTCCTTGGAGTTGTTCAGCTGGTAGCGCCGAAGCAGAGAGTCAACCGACGAGAGGGCCGCAGCCTCACGCTGTGGGGGCGGGGGCAAGGCCTTGCTCTGCATGGGCCGTTCTGCGTCCAAGGGGCCGAGCTTGAGTTGGTCGAAGTGTGTGCGCCCCGCCAACATCGAGGCGTAGGCATCGATGGTCTTCTGGTGTTGGGCGAAGATCTCGTGAGCACTGGCCACCATCGACTCAAGCGCACCCTGCGATGTCTCATCAAGCTTGTACTCCCCGGCAAGGGGGGCATGGATCCGCGTATAGGAGAGCTCGGGGATCGAGGAGGCAACCTGGTCGACACTCTGCATCTGGGCGGTCGCATAGACACGGTGGATCGGCGCTCCTTTGGCCGGGTCAATCCATCCGACCATCCCTGTGGCGCCACTGGCCTTGAAAGAGAAGTCCGCACTCGCTGTCGAGAGGGAGAGGATGTGGTAGTGGCTTGCCCGTGGGTAGAGCCGCTTGGCTTCGATGTAGGCATAGAGGGAGGGGTTGTTGGCAACCACCCCTCCATCGATGAGGGTCCGCATCTGTTCTTCTGCATGATCGTAGAGGTAGGCGGGTTTGAAGTAGGTGGGCGCCGCACTACTGGCCCGTGCTGCCTCCCAAAAGAGGAAGCCATGGTCATTGGCGGAGCTCATCGAAAAGGGTATCCCGGCCTGGGCATCGTAGGCCATGATGAGGGTAGGGATGGTTGCATCGCTGAGGGGGACATCACCAAAGGTGGCCTTCAGGAAGTTCTCAAAGGGTACTTCATCATACTTGTCCATGAAAATCTGGGTAATAAGACGGCCCTGGTTCTTGGTAAAGATGGTAGTGCCATGTTCAAGGTAGAGTTGTTCGAGGGATGCCGTATCGATTCCCCATGGCAGTGTTCCGATGGCAATGGGATCGGCTTGTACCTTGCGTATCCGCTGCCAAAAGGTGGGGACACCCTCCCGATAGGCGTAATAGGGGCCGCTTTCATCGATTTTCAGACGAGTGCGTCCAATAGGGGCGGTCAGGGCCAAGGCGAGCAAGGCACCGGTGGAGGTACCTGCGATGAGGTCGAAGTGTGCTGCAAACGGCCGTTCATCACCCATGGCAGCCAAACGTCCGGCAATCTGATGGATGAGCGCTGCCGGTATAATCCCTCTCATCCCTCCGCCATCGAGGGCGAGGATATAGCGGGGTTGGGTAGATTCCTGAGCGTTGAGAGCGTGTTCGACCATATAGATATAGAGTGCTGAATTGTGCGGTGAGGGTCAAGATGACGTATGGAGAATGCAATAAAATTATACTGACACCATTAATAACAGTCCTAAATAGGTATAATATAAAGGGTATTCTACGTGTGTTGCTTTTTGCATAATTTTCACGGGCTTTGGAATCATCGCGCAGTGAATTGTCACTGTACGTAACAGCCGTTCCTTGATACCATTATCCACTATGAGGGATGAGAAAAAGGCGTCGATTGGTATGAAGCTGGTCCGGATGATCCCGCTTGTTCTGGTGGTTGTCCTGGCGACCATCGTGGTGGTCCGTAGCGGGCCTGCTGCAATTACAGCCTATATCCAATCCTACCGTGACAATGTCGCGTTGACGTTGACGGTTATCATGGCGCTCTTCCTCTTCAAGTCCGTCTCCTTCGGTCTTCCCTATACCGTCCTCTACCTTGCTGTCGGACATCTCTTCCCCCTGCCGGTGGCGATGCTAGTCAACGTGGTCGGGATAGCGGTCAATATGCAAATTCCCTACTTTGTCGGTCGTTATGGCCACTTCTCCTTCATCGAACGGGCTATTCATAAGGCCCCGTTTGTGCAGCGCTATAGTGAGAGGGAGGAAAAAAACCCCCTCGTCTTCTCATTCTTTGTGAAGTTCATCGGCATTGTTCCCCATGAGATCACCAATCTCCTGCTCGGTACGCTCAAGATCCCCTATTTCAGGTACCTGGCAGGGGGAATCCTCGGCCTCTTGCCCGGCATGATTGCCACCACGGTAGCCGGTTGCTACATGACCGACCCCCGCTCACTTCAGTTCATCTTGGCTGTCATCGCCTTCTTTGCAGTCCTCTTCTTCTCATACTACCTCTCCAGGCGGATGAAGAAGTCATGATCACATCCCTTTTATCGTGTAATCCTCTATCATCCCAGCCTCTTTCTTTGTACACTGCCGTCGATGAATAGTGCTCTATTGAACGCCTATAGCCGATGTACCCTCTGTCCCCACCAGTGCAAGGTCGACCGAACCAGTGGTGAGGTGGGCATCTGTGGGGAGACGGCTACAGTGCGCGTTGCATGGTCTGGCCTCCATCGCGGTGAGGAGCCACCGATCAGTGGCGATAACGGCAGTGGGATGATCTTCTTCAGCGGTTGCCCGCTCCACTGCCAGTACTGCCAGAACTACCAGATCAGCGGCGATGGTGCTTCAGGTGATGTGATCGGAGTAGAGGTCTCGATCGAGGAGCTGGCTGCGATGATGACAGCCCTCCAAGGGATGGGGGCCGCTACGATCAACCTGGTCACGGGGACACACTTCACCCCATCGATCATCCTGGCCATCGACCGTGCCCGCTCTGATGGCCTCACCCTCCCCATCGTCTGGAATAGTTCAGGTTTTGAACGGCCTGAGGTACTCGCTCTCCTCAAGGGCTCCATCGATCTCCATCTCATCGATCTGAAGACCCTCGATCGCTCTGTGAGCAGAAAATTCTGTGCAACCGAGCGGTACAGTGAGGCTATTGTGCCGGTGATGGAGTTCATCAAGAGGGATGTGGCGGAGACTGTGGTGGATGAGGCGGGCTGCCTCTCCGGTGCGCTGGTACGCCACCTGGTCTTTCCCGGGGAACTTGAAGCGACTCGGGCAGTTCTCTCCTACTTTGCCGAACACCTGAAGGAGAGGGCATGGCTCTCTCTTATGGTGCAGTTCGAGCCGCCCCTCGGTGATGTCAGTTTTGAACGCATCGATGAGGACGCCTACGACAGTTTGTTGGATCTCTTGGATGAGCTGGGGATCGAGGATGGGTTCGTCCAGGAACTTGGGGAGAATGTGAGCTGGATCCCCGACTTCAGGCGAGACAATCCCTTCCCGCCTGAATTTGCCGATCCATTGCCCCTCTTTCTCAGTCTGAAGAACTCTTTGAACCGATGAGGGTTCCTGTGTACTCCCGCCCATAGAGGATATCCATGAGGTTGGGTATGTTGCGTCCATCGGCGCAGATGACCTGCATCCTGAGCCGCTCGGCCCGTTGGCTTGCAATGGGGTCGAAGGGGGTGTTCTTGCCGGGGACCCACGTCTCGCCGACCATCTGCCTGAACTGTGCCCAGGTGATGGCATCGAGGGGCACAGCATCAGGGTTCTTCTTGGGGTCATCTGTGTAGACCTTGGCTATGTTGCTCAGGTTCACCACCAGCTTGCCCCCGAAACGCTCGGCGAGCAACACGGCATCGGTATCGGTGGAGAAGCCGGGCTTCCAGCCGGCGGCAACGAGGACCTGCCCCTTGAAGCTGATGTGCCCGGTCGGGTTGATGACCAGGTTGTCGGGGCAGAGGTCAGCAAACATCGCCTTGATGAGTTGTCCGTTGATGTGTGTAGCCCGAATGCCGAGCCAATCGAGCTCCTCCTCATCTACATCGGGAACGACGGCCTTGAGGGCCTGTTGGTAGAGGCGGGCAGGGGCCCCCCCGCCACAGACGAGGATTACCTTGCGGCTCTTGTCCTCTGCGAGGTAAGAACGTAACGCTGTATTGAATTGAGTCAAGAAAGAGATATCCACCTCATCTGGTACGATGATCGACCCGCCAAGGGAAATGACTGTCAGATTACTCATGCCGACCTCCTCTTTGACTGTAACAGAAACTGCCCTGTATCTCAACGTGTGATCTCTGTTATTCTGTGCATCACTCCTCTGTCCCGACTTCAAGAATCTCGATCAGCGCATCGGGCTCAAGGCGAAATGGCGAGCCGATCCCCTCATAGAAGCCATGGTCTCTAATGAAGTGGATATGGAGGTCGGTATAGGTGATCGTGCGCCCGAGCCGCTTGTTGTGCACGGTCGTGTTGGTCTTCCCATACATGCCGGGCCCTCCGAAGGGGGAGGGCAGGAGCCCTCGAACCGTCTCGACCTTCACCTCGAAGTGCTCATCGAGGGTGATGAAGTTGCCGAGCCCCTTGAGTCCGAGGTTCTTGAAGTGTTCCATCCTCTCTGCGATCGCCTCGTGGGTCGTTCTCCGCTTGTGGACGGTGAGGGTGTCTGCGACGATTATATCTACGAGCTTTCGTGAATCGTCGCCAAGAAAGCCGTCGAGGGTGATGACGCCCTTTTGCATCTGGGCCTGGATCCGATCGTATTCAGGGGTTTGTTTCATCCGACGCCTCCTTCTAGAACTTGTCGTAGAATATGCGGTCCTCGCTGACCCCGAGGTCAGTGAGCACCTTGATGCACGCATCGATCATCCCGGGGCTCCCGCACAGGTATGCCTCACTCGCCTGTGCATCGCTGACGTTCTTGCGCACCACATCGGTGATGAGACCGACCTCCCCCTCCCAATTGTCCTCACCAAGCGGCTCGCTGAGCGCCGGGACAAAGGAGAAGTTGGGGATCGAGGATTCGAGCGCCTTCATCTCGTCGAGGAGGAAGAGGTCCCGCTTTGAACGGGCTCCGAAGAAGTACTGCGCGCTGCGTGGGTTTGCGTTCTTCTCCATGTCGAGGAGGATGCTCTTGATGGGCGCCATGCCCGATCCTCCTGCGATGAAGATGATGGGGGCATCGCTCTCGCGCAGGTAAAAGTCACCGTACGGCCCGTTGATGGTCACCGTGTCCCCCTCTTTGAGGTGTTCATGGACGTAGGTGGTGCAGATACCGCCGGGGACCTGGCGAATCTCAAGCTCGACGTGTGTGGCATCCCCGGGAGGGGAGGCCACCGAGTAGGCGCGGTAGACCTCCTCATCCAGATCCTCATACTCGGGGACGACGAACTGGATGTATTGGCCCGCCTTGATGGTGATCTCTCCCGGGTCGATGAGACGCAGCGTCACCTCCTTGATATCGTGGGTGAGGTTGCGGATCTTCTCGACCGTGGTGGAAAACTCCTTGACGTAGAAGAGCTCTTCGGGAATCTCGATGGCGATATCGTTCTTGACCTTGACCTGGCAGGAGAGACGGATCTGTTGGGCCCGCTCCTCCTCGCTGATGAAGGGGAGCTCGGTCGGAAGGTATTCACCGCCTCCCTCCACCACCTTGACCTTGCAGAGGCCACACGATCCACGTCCGCCGCAGGCGGAGGGGATGAAGATCCCCTCCTGCTGCAGGGAGCGCAATAGCGGCTGGCCTCCGAGGACCTCAAGGTCACGGATGCCCTCGTTTATGGTAATCTTGACGACGCCGTAGTTGCCGATCGTCGCATCGGCGATGACCATCAAGAGAGAGAGGAAGACGGAGATCAGGCTGATGACGGCGATGCTGACAAGCAGGGTAATGAGCATGCAATCCTCCTCCTAGGTGAGTGCTATCATGCCGGAGAAGCCCATGAAGGCCATCGCCATGAAGCCTGCGATGACCAGCGTGATGCCTGGTCCCTCAAGGCCGGGGGGTATCTTTGCACTCTTCAGCTTCTGACGGATACCAGCCATCGCCACGATGGCAAGAGCCCACCCGATCCCACTGCCGAGGCCGAAGAAGAACGAGGTGGCAAGCGTATACTCACGGATGACCATGAAGAGGCTTGCCCCGAGGATGGCACAGTTGACGGTGATCAGGGGGAGGAAGATCCCGAGTGCCTGGTAGAGGCCCTCGCTGTAGCGCTCGAGGGCCATCTCGGTAAGCTGCACGAACGCCGCTATGACGATGATGAAGACGATGAAGCGCAGGTACTCCAAGCCGAAGGGGATGAGTAGCCACTGGTAGACCATCCAGTTCAACGGGGTGGTGGTAGCCATCACAAAGACCACCGCCGCCCCGAGGCCGAGGGAGGTCTTCAGCTCCTTGCTGACCGAGAGGAAGGAGCACATGCCCAGGTAGTTGGTCAGCAGGATGTTTCCGGTGAAGATCGATGCAAAAAAGATGGCGAAGTTATGCATGGCTCTCCTCCTTCATGACGGTCTCCCGGATCACCCAGATGATGATCGCCAGGACGAAGAAGCCCCCCGGTGGCATGATCATGATCGACCAGTTGGTCCACCAGGAGCCGAGGATCCTGATGCCCCAGATGGAGCCCGAGCCGAGCAGCTCGCGCACCACCGCGATCGAGAGGAGCACGTAGGTGTAGCCGAGCCCGGAGGCAAAGCCATCGACCAGCGATGGCAGGGGTTTGTTGTTCAAGGCGAACGCCTCGACGCGCCCCATGATGATGCAGTTGGTGATGATCAGGCCCACATAGGGGCCGAGCTGCTTCCACATCTCCGGGTAGAATGCCTTCAGGACGATGTCGACGATGATGACAAAGGCTGCGATGATCATCGTTTCCACCATCATGCGGATGCGTGAGGGGATGTGGTTGCGCAGCAGCGAGATCGTCCAGGAGGAGAGGGCGGTGGTGAAGGTGACCCCAAGGGTCATCACCATGGTATTCTGTACCTTGTTGGTCACCGCTAGGGTCGAGCAGATCCCCAGGATCTGGACGAAGACCGGGTTGTTCTTACCCAGCGGTTCTACGAAGGTCTTTCTCAGTTTGCTTTTGGCCATCTCACTCTCCTCTGATAAGGCGCTGTGCCTCACCAGGCACGCGGGCGGTCAGGTTCTTGAAGTACTCACTCGTGCGCGTGGCCCCGGTGATGGCATCGACCTCCTGGGGTGCCGACGACGTTCCCTCCTCGACCATGATGAAGGGGGCCCGCTTACCCTTGAATTGGTCGGTGAACCAACTCTCTTCGATCCGTGCCCCGAGGCCGGGGGTCTCGTTCTGGCTGACGATTGCCACACCGCTGAAGGTCTCCAGGTCCTCCTCAAGGCCCACCATGATGGTGATGGTACCCCAGAGCCCCGGTCCATCGAGCGGGATGATGTACCTCGTACCGAAGGTGCCGGTTGCCGTGTAGAAGCCGGCCTCCTCGCCTATCTGCGTACGGTAGGCACGCTCGATCCCGTCGGTGGTATTGGTGAAATCGAGGTCGGCTGCCTGGAGGATCGCACGCCGGGCGAAGGAGAGCTCGTTCGCCTCTGCCCGGTCGAGGGTGAGCAAATGAAGGCCTGAAGTGAGCAGGATGCATAGAAGTGTGGTGACGAACATGAAGATGAGGGGATAGATCCGGTCTTTGTAGAAGCTGCGCTGTACGCTCATGGTGTGACCCCCTCTCTCTGTGCCCGCCGCTTTGCTCTCACCTGCTTGATGATCGTGTCGAGCAGCGGGGCGAACATGTTGGCGAGCAGGATGGCGAACGTGACCCCCTCCACCCAGGTGGAGAAGGTCCTGATGAGGACGACCAGCAGGCCGAAGAAGGCGCCGTAGATCCATCGCCCGAGGTCGGTGCTCTGGCTTGAGGAGACCGGGTCGGTGATCATAAAGAAGGCTGCGATGAGGAAGGAGCCGCTGAGGAGGGCGGCAAGGGGGTCGCCCGAGGCGACGAGGCCGCTTTCGGTTGCCACCTCGAGGCCACCGGCCCAGAAGATCGTCTGCAGCAGGGTGAAGGAGAGGAGCGAGGAGAGGACGATCTTCCAGTTTGCCGCTCTCTTGTAGATGATGTAGAGACCGCCGAGGATGATCAGGAGCGCGCTCGTCTCACCAAAGCAGCCGCTGGTGAAGCCGAAGAGGAGATCAAGTGTCGATGAGCCGCCGGTGACGAGCGGGGTTGCCGCCGAGACCGCATCGGCGCTGACCCACGTGCCCAGACCAGCAGGGAACGGGGTGGCCGAGATGGCGTTGGATACAAACCTGGCGGTCATCGGCACCCCGAAGCTGATGTAGATGAAGGCACGGGCGGTGATGGCGGGGTTGAAGATATTGCGTCCGAACCCACCGAAGATCATTTTGCCGAAGATGATGCCGAAGGCAATGCCCACCGCCGCGATCCACAGGGGGATGGTGGGGGGCAGCGAGAGGGTGAAGAGGGTGCACGATACAAAGAGTGATTCGGTGATCTTGAACCCATACCGACGGGCCATGAGCCACTCACACAGTAGTCCGGTGGCTCCCGTTACCACCAGCACCGCGACAAAGCGCCAGCCGAAGAAGTAGATGGAGGCAAGGCAGAGCGGCGCAAGTGCGTAGAGAACGGTACGCATCGCTTGTTGTTTTTGAATCTTCACGGTCATCCCCCTGTACCTGCCAAGTATACGACACAAATGGCCGTCCATGAAAAAATTTTTGGTGGCAGGCGAGAGCATCGCTCTAGGCTATAATTCCATATTTTGGGTGCGTGTTCACTTTGTGGCTGCCGCAAGTTTGGAGTACTTCTTCTTGTAGACGAAGCGCATCAGGTACGTATCGAGGAGGGGGAGCGGCTTGACGGAGGGTACGGCGAGGGCAAGCAGGGCCGCCTTGCAGTTCTTCTGCAGGAGGGTGGCTACTGCCTCTGCATCAGCGTGGGTACCTCCCATGCAGAGGGCACCGATGCCCCTGATCAGGAGGGCATCGCGCCCCTTGGCAGCAGAGAGGAGTGATGGGAGAGCGTCGCTGCTCTCCATCACGGTGAGCTTTGGACCGGCTATCTGGGCAAAGTCATCAAGGTAGGCGGAGAGGACCTGAACCTTCTCCATACAGGTGATGACCTCATCACTGGAGAGAAGGAGGATGTGTGAGTAGGGGCTCCTGGGGTCGAGGAGTGCATCAGAGAGGGCTTTGAGTTCACCTGTGCAGCTCTCCACGCCACCCGTCTCTGTCCGCTTGGCCAGGATGGCAGGCACGGGAGGCTCTTTGAAGGTGGCCAAGAGTGGTGCACGTGCGTGGATCACCTCAGTGCATACCGTTTCAAGCCCATCTGCGATGGCATAGGTCTCATCCAGCCCGGAGCCGAAGCAGAGCGCACCGTGGCGAGTCATGAGGAGGGCCGAGTGGGGCTGTGCAGAGAGCAGTCTTCCAACCCTTTCCTTGAGCGCCTTGGTCCCGGGCAGGGCATAGGCGGCGGTTGTGATGGTGTGCCCCAGAAGGTCCTGGTAGAGGGGAGGCACAGGGAGGGGCTCCCCGAGCTGGCTGGCCAGGGAGGCCATCTCCTGGTGGGTGTGGATGACGTAGTTGACATCACTTCGCTCTCGGTAGACAGCGGCATGGATTCCCTTCTCCGAAGATGGCTTGATGCTCCCCTCCCAGCCAAGATCGTCAAGACGGACGACCACCAACTGCTCCTCGGTGAGGCGTTCGTACTCCCTGCCACTGGGGGTAATCACGAAGTGGGACGCTCCCACCCGACAGCTGATGTTCCCCCAGGTGCGGGCAACGAGGGCGGAGGCAACCAGCCTCCGTGCTCCCTCAAGGACCGCTCTCTTGGCCTCTTCCACCTCCATCTGTTACCCCCCGATGCACTCTACGTGGGAGAAGACCCGGTCGAAGGCACTGATCACGCCATCGATCATCTCCTCGGTATAGGCGGCGCTGGTATACATCCGGCTGCCTGCCAGGGTCACTACGCCTTCTGCCATATAGGCCGCTCCCATGTACTCCATCTCCTTCTTCCGCTTCGCTGTCTCGTTGATGACCGATGGAATGGTCCAGGGCTTCTTCCAGTTGATAGAGAAGTGGACGGTTCCCACCGTCTCAAGGTGGCAGATAGAGCCTTGGTTGAAGGCGACGAATGGTAGCTTGTGTCGTTCAATGAGGGCCTGAAGACCCGCTGTGAGCCTATCACCCATGAGGCCAGCGATGTGACAGGCATTCGTTCTCTCAATCTCCTCAAGGGTGTAGTAGCCTGCCACGCAGCTGATGGGGGTGGCTGCCATCGTGCCACCGACGAGGGCTTTCTTGATCTTGTCCCCCGTCTGGATCCCGGCTGCCAGGTACTTCATGTACTCCCTCTTGCCGCCCAGTCCGCCGGCTCCCGGATATCCTCCGGCGATGACCTTGCCGAAGACCGTCAGGTCGGGATCGATGTTGAAGTAACCCTGCGCCCCGCCCATGCCGAGCCTGAAGCCGGTGACCACCTCGTCGAAGACCAGGAGACTGCCATAGC
>Ga0265295_1005810_pt1 | contig 15423 bp, 27 predicted proteins | sample Munlansysbiofilm_FD_192503 | JGI IMG/M metagenome (GOLD analysis project Ga0265295, IMG submission 192503) | Leachate microbial communities from a municipal landfill in Southern Ontario, Canada - Methane capture system biofilm | ecosystem: Engineered > Solid waste > Landfill > Unclassified ... | reverse complement strand
GGATGTGTATGATGTAGTCATGGCGATAACGCAGGCAGCGGCCACCAGCCGCCCAGACATCGTACCCGGCTCGGTACAGTTTATTGAAGTAGCTGAATAGGCTGCTACCCACCACGCGAAAGCATAAAAGGAACAAACACCATGAAAAGCAAGAAAGTCACATTCCAGCCCGGTACGGACAAGGGCGAAGCCATCTTCCGCAAGTTTGCCAAAGTGCGGGACAGTGCCCCCATAGTGGCGGAACAAAGCGCCTTTGTTGTCATGAACGGAAAGCGCATAACGAAGCTTATGTCAGCGCGCGTATACCAACACTTTAATTCTGCGACCGTCTCTTGCCTTGTGTGGGTGTATTTGAACGGTGAAGTTTTTCACGGTGCGGGCCGCACGTCAGGCAGTGGTTACGACCGCCATAAAGCCGCCTTGCACGAGGCGTTGACCACGGCAGGATTTACGAACCTTTATGAGGGCGGGGGCTGCGATGCCATGATGCGGGCAGCTGGTGATGCTATTGCGGCACAAACCCCCGGCGCAAACCGCAAGTCCTTGTACATCAACGACGCCCACGCATAAGGAGGCAGCACCATGCTCTACAATACCACAGAAAGCGGCAACACATGGCTTGAGGGTGACGATCTGTACGAAATGCTTGCGGGCGGCGGCACGGCGCTGCTGGTTAATATGTCAGCTGATACAGGTGAGGACGTGACCTTTACCACACCTCTTGAGGTGTCTGAGCAGGATATTGACACAATTAACGCCCTGCACCCGTCCGACGAAATTCCCTACATCTTACGGTTGGCCCAACGGGCGCAGCAAGACCTGCTGAGTGAGCTGCCTATGCCGGAAGAAACTTTGGGCAACTACTATGGCGTTTATGACTCCGTAGCGGCCTTTGCCGAGGACCACGCCCGCGCCAGTGTTGATTTCAGCAACATACCCGCCGATATTCAAGCGGCTATCAACTGGCATGGTGTGGGCGAAAAGATGAAGAGCCAAGGCTTCACCATCTTGACTGACAACAACGGCAATCATTATTGCTGGACAGAGTAAGGAGGGGCGTCACCATGTCACAGACACAGACCAGACACGGCATGACCCAGGAAGAACTGGCAACCTTTGTAGGCCGCGCCTTGGTAGCCAAGGAAAGCGACAAGGAATTTTACACCACCCGTATCAGGGCGCACCGGGAACACGCGGCAGACATTGCCACATCCGAAACGGAACTGAACTCAGCATTATACACTGGCCTGCGCAACGATATTAAGCGCCGTTTGCAGTCAACTACCCCGGCTATGCAGCAGCCCTTCACGGCTATCATGCACCACGCTATGGAACACCTTGATCTGCGCACTGTCACTTACACCGTGTACGGGATATGCACCGCCGAACCTGTGGAGGCTGAAAGTCATGTATAACAAATTCTCCAATCAAGCGGTTAAAGCCGCCCACGAAGCCTTTGTGGCTTATCTTGAAAGCAACAATCTGGTATTCCACATCGGGCGGCACCTGTATCTACAAGGAACCCTGGAGCAGCGCTCCGTTTTCCTGCCGATGGACACGCTGGACTACTTGAAGCGCAAAGGGGCTTTAAGTGGTATAGGCAGCGACGAAAGCAAAAAGATAGACCAACTGTATGAATACGGCTATCTACAAGCCGCAAACCTGCACCGGGCAAGCAGTGGCACCGAAGAGTTTGAAGACTTCGCCTCTGCCTACATGTGGGCCACCAACCGCACCGACCCCTGCACGTTTGACGAAGAATTTAAATTTATATTCCACGGGGATAACTCGCCTTACTACCATCTGACTTTCTGCGCGTACCATTTCCCGCGCATGGGTTATCCCTTGTTCTTGGCGGTGGAACTGTGCAACGATTTTCAGGAATACACCGAAGATTACGGTCTGCCCGCTTACTGGTTCGAGTACCCGCTTGCCGTTAAGCATACCTTGTGGGGCCGTCGGTATACAGCTCGCTGCCTTTCGGACATAGCGCGGAACGATTATGTACCCGAAGATATGTCATCATTTTTGACCCGTAATTAGCCTGTAAGGCACCAAACACGCGAAAGCATACTAGGAGTCACAAAGTGGAAACCCAACGCGACACACAGCCTGTAGAAGCTGTTTTGGACATAAGACTTGCCACCCTGCGCCAGATATACGCCCGTACCGCCGCCAAGCACAAAGAGCGCCAGAACATTGTAAACCTGCGCAACAGGATGAACAGGCCGGAAAGTGTGCCAACCACCAAAGAACTGCGCGAATTTTTCGGATAAGGGTGCTGTCATGAGCAAAGAAAAAGAACAATTCTACGTTTTCCCGGCAATGGTGCAAGTGCAAAAACGCATTAACAAGCTGAAAGCGGCACAGCATTCATTGGGTCTTCTGATGGCTGACGAAAAGACCCACCTGCTTAACCTTGTACGCATATATTGCCGAGACTACGGCTTTATACTGGCAAGAGGGGCCGAACACCCGAAAGGCACCGACAGAATAACCATCGGCGGCTGGCGCTGCCCGCACAGCCCGGTAGAGTTCTGTTGCTTCAACTCCACACGCGACAGTCAATTGAAACACTGCTTATTCTGCGGGAAGCCGGAAGAGAGGTTTTAACACCATGCGTAACCTCGGAAAGCTGCAATACGAAATACTGAAATGGATGCACGAGCATTCCCCGCTCAACGAGTGGTACGACGGGTGCGGCTGGTGCTGGGACAACTACAGCACACAGGTGCGAGTGCTTAACTCGCTCCACAAGCGTGGACACGTCAGCACCAGCACCAACGCCAGAGGCAAAACAACTTGGACGATAACCGAGCAGGGGATTAAAGCCTTGCAGGAGCACCAGAAATGAGCACGACCAACATACTGGACATTCAGCCTGAAACACTGGCGCAAGAACAAGAAAATCACCTGCACGAAGTGGCCGATCTGATACATATTGGCAACTATGCCAAGGCGCGTGAGTATCTTGACCACTCTCCCGCTGGTGACGGCTATGGGCGCGAAAACGACTACATTGACTTCTCCAGCATTCACCCCAAGCTGGAAGACCTTGGGGACGTGATAGAGCGTCTGGAAGAGCTGCACAAGATGGCGGCGGTGTATGAGCCGAAGCCCGCCGCCCCGGCACCCAGAAAGCCACAGCACAAGCTTCCTGGCGTCCCCAAGGCAGCACAGCCCGCAACTACTCCAGCCGCACCTGCGCCGCCCTGCCGTGTGCCCGGTGTAGATTGTTAAGAGGTGCGGAGATGGGCAAAATATATGTGCGTTTTTTCCTGCCGACATTTATTGCGTGCTTATGCGTTATCGGTTTTGCCTTCTTGTTGCAGGCGCAAGCAGGGGATAATCCCTCTGTAGCATATCAAAACACTGTCGTTATACTAGCCACTGCGGGCGCAAGTGGGGCAGCACAAACTATCTCACTCGCAGTGCTGCACACCCTCAAAAACAGACGCGACAGCCGTTAAAACAACAAAACGCGAAAGGATACAGAATAATGGAAACGATCTATCTTAGCATGGACACAGGCTGCCGCCTCTGCGCTCACGGCGGGGACAGCGAAGAAAACTATGAAGTGTGCGTGTCGTGCCTGCGCCTCATTGGTAACAACTACCACATCGACCCCGAAGGCTTCTCTGACCGTTTTCAGGAAAAAATGCTGGCCCTTCCTGCGGGCGGCTCCGACGAGCGAGCGCTGAACTTTCTGCGCACCGTCGGGCGCACACTGGATTTCATGATGATGAACGGCGTGTGCGTGATGCCTCCCGATGTGCTTTTCGGCGGGCTGTTCGACCCTGCACCCAGTGAGACGATAGACGTTGACTTTGCCGAAGTAGAACACCGCTCTCTGGCACAGTTCTGCGCCGGGAAGTCTCCTGAACAGGCAATGGTAGACCACGGTATTCTGACCGAGCAGCAGATTACCGAACACTTCAACGGCAAGGCGTAAAAAGGACATGAACAACATGCCTATTTATAACAACATACACAGCGCAATCACCAATAATGCCACTGACACAGTGCTGGAGATGTCCACTCAAACTGAACTGAACTTCTCGGTTGCCCCGCGCTGCTCGCTGAACATCATGATTGAAGCACTGTACACCGCTGCGGCCACGTTGCTGGTGCCTGACAACAGGGCCAGCGGTGCGCAAGTGGCGGCTGGTGGCAATCTGCGCATCATGCTGACCCGCTTACACGCTTTCGGCTGCTTTGGTGTGGACATGCCCGGTCTACTCGGTGACGACCTGCGCGAAGCGGTTGCAGCCAGGGAAGACGTATCCGACGCCATTGCAAACCGTGTGCTGGTGGCGCTGTACCCTTACCTTCCTGAATCCTGCCGGGATGACTACGAGGCGCTAGCACCTTTTGCACGCCTCAAGGCAACTGCCGCCGCTGTGCCTCTGGTGGTCAATACCGAGTTTACAGGGCTGGATATACTGTTGCAGTATGGCGTGGCGCTTGCGACCTTGAAAGACACCGACACGGCTGTGCGGGACACCTGGGACGCATTCACAGAATTTCTTAACGCTCTGCTGCCGGGTGTTTCTGCGGGCACTGATCTCTTGTGCCTGCTTGTCCCCATGTGTGCGTATGAAATGGCAAACAGTGAGAGCGCCGCCACCATACGCGAACTGGACGAAGAACTTTACAACCTCAGTAACAACGGAGAATAGCGCAATGAGCTTTCGCACCAACGTCACCAACTACAACAAGCGCCGCCTGCGGGTACTGCACGACCTCGCCAAGAACCACAGCTGGCGGGCCTGCGTGGTATGCCGCAAGATGTTTGATCTGACAGCGGGTAAGGGCGGGCCGAAAGAAGCTGTGTGCCCTGAATGCTTGGCGCAGCAGGACAAAACGCACATTATCCCCTGCGACGTGAGCAAGAAGCGCGGGACGCGCAAGACACGCGGCGTAGCCCTCACGGTGCCGCAGAACATGATGCCTGCGCTGTTTAAGCGTAACCCTGAACGGTTCATCCAGCAGCGCTACGTGTATATGCGCCGAGAAACGGTACGCGCCCTGCGCCGCCTGCTGCTTACCACCGCTTTCCGTCTGCCTATCGTTCCCCCTGCAACCACGAAGTAAAAGGCGTTACCATGTACCTCAACGAAAATACCATAAAAGTTCTCCGGCGCACCCTCCGGGCCTTCCAGAACGTACCCGTCCACGAGACAGCTATTGTGCAGTCTCTCATGGACGAGCACGGCTGGCCGGAAGTAGCCACTACTGCCCCGCTGCATATGGTGTCGTGCGCCAGCCTTGGCATGTTCCATCGCTGGCTGGGGGTACTGCCTGACGCTGCTGTGCCCTTCCTCCGCGTGGCAGTAGAAGAAGCCGAACGCGGCAGTGCCATGATTCAGAACAAGTACACTGCGGAGTGTGCCCCGATAGCCAAAGCCTGCCCGATGCTCTTCCCAGCCAACATTGACCGTTTGCAGCACCATATGGCCCACCTGACCAAACCTGTGAACCGTCCTGAATTGGGGCGGAAGCTGTTCGGACACATCCGTAAACTGGTCACTGACCTTGGCTACAACGAAAACGACATCCCGGTAACACCAGACTTTAACCGGGTACTTACGCGCCAGGTCTACTTTGGCACTACCCTGGCTGCGCCCTCGTTGTACGGATTCCTGGTGCATACCACGGAAAAAGAGTTCAGCGCGCTGATGCGCACGAACGGGAAATTCAAGAGCGCCTGCCGGGACGGAAGCCGTAAAGACAACGTGCGGCAGGCCGTAGCGCAACTGATGAACATTGAAAACACTTCTCCGGTTACTGTGCGACTGGTGCTGCTGGTTAAGGCTCTCGGTTTTTGACAAAATACTGCAAATATCGTATAAAGAGGCAGGAAATACATATGAGCAACGAAACTTTGAAGCGCACAGGATTGCAGGCACGCGACCCCAAAACACCCCCCAACTCTCCTGAGCTGCGGGAGCTGTTTGACAGCGTCGATCTGGTGACTGCGCGGAAGATGAAGCACTTTGTGCTCAACAACACGGGTGACTGCATATTTCTGGATTCGGCATTGGGTATCGTCTTGAACGTGGTGATAGACCCCAATAGCACAGGGTTGAGACGGCAACGCAGACTGCTAGTCCCTTACCTGGCCGTTACCTGCATTGGCCGCGACCCAGGGGCTGGGCTGCCGGGTTTCTCCATCTACACAGCACACAGCACCATCGCGGTGTGTGTAGATAAAAAAGAGTTCAACGAGCACAGCGAAAAGCTAATGGAGTACATGTACCAGTACCTGTGCTATCGCGTTAATGGTGCTTATCTGCGCGACGTGAAGCCTGAACTGTTTGTGGTTCCCGGCCCTCCGGCCACAGCGCCGCAGAAAACGGAAACAATAATGCACCGAGCAGTTACCATGTGCCAAGACAGTTACCACGCCGACAACACGGAGAACACAAATGTTGACTAAATTTTTCCGCAGAAAGCGCCCTCTGCTGCTCAACGTACTGCTTGCCCTGCTCGCCATCATCTTCTGGCCGCTGGTACTCGGAATCATCTTCACGGTACGCGGCAGCAACCTCATGCAGTACGAAGGCGAACCTGTGGCGGGCTTCTGCGTTATCTTCCTCGGCTGCGTGGTCATTCCCACGCTGGGGTACATGCTCCGTATTTACCCTTTTACCCTCTGGCATCTCCAACTGGCGTAAGCCAATAATAAAAAGGACGCGAAATCATGAACGTAACTATCCGAGCCAATTACAGCTCCGAAGGCATACCGGGAAAGCTTCTGATCGAATCTATTACCGTTGAGACGCACTACACCGAGCAGCACTACCGGGACTGGAAGCCCGCAGAGCGCTTGGAAAACTTCGCGCGTGTGCGCTTCGCTATCGAAGCACTCAATCAGGAATCCGACCGCATCAAGCGGCTGCTCATGGAAGACATGACCGAGGCCGAACTGGAAAAACTGATCGGCAAGAAGTACACTTCCGAATACGGTAGCGTTACTCTCGGCGGCGTCAAGGGCAAGGACATGGCTGTAAGTGACATGACCAAGCTGCGCACCGCTATCGGTGAAACCAACTTCATGGCCGCTGTGTCGGTTGGTAAGACCAAACTTACCGAAGCTGTGGGCAAGCCCACCTACGCCGCACTTGTCAAGAACGGCATTATTGTGGACGGCACTACGGTCAAGACCCTCAAGTACGGCAAGCCCGAAGTTATCGGCAAGCTCGTTCCGGCTGGAGAATAGCAGCATGTCTACTGATTCGCCATTGCTTTGGAAGCACGGCGCCAACTGGTTGAACGGGGAGAATCTTCTTCCCGTTACAACCAGAGACGCAATAAAGAACTGGGCTGATGGCTACCGTCAGGCGGTGTACAACATCAACGCCATCGGCAAGCCTCACCCGAATATGGAACTGCTGCCCGTGCAGTACAACCCTGAAATCTGTCTGCCTGGGTATGCGCCGCGCGACGACGCTCAGATGGCGGCAATCATGCTGCTCACGAACTGGGGGCGCGGTGCCCTGTTCGCTGAGATGGGTGCGGGCAAGACCTTCATGGGCGGTTACTCCGCGATGCACTGGCGGAACTCTTCTCCAGCGTACCACACCGAAGAGGGTATGCGTAAGGTCACGCTCGTTGTGGTGCCCAAGAACGTCATTGGCGAGTGGCAGCGGCAACCGCAGGAATTTTTTGGTTCACGCGCTACGGTATTCCCTGACGACGTGGACTGGTACCGCTCTGACATCGTGGTCACAAACTACGAGCAGGTAGGCAACTTGCTGCGCTTCGCGCCGCTCATTGGCGGCATTATTCTGGACGAGAGCCACAAGATAAAGAACCACAAGACACTGGCCTTTGGTGCTATCGCACAGCTCGCCGTTGCCGGGAACATCTGGCATCGTATGGTGCTTACAGGTACCCCGCAGAAGAACAAGCCGGACGATCTGTTCAGCCAGTTGTCCTTCATCAACCCCTTCGCCTACAATTTCAGCCACACCGCCATGATGCGGACGTACTTCACTGCCATCCGTATGCCTGGTCGGTTTGAGCCTTCCTATAAGTTCAAGAACTCGTGGGCGTTCCTGTTCAAGGAGATCACGAACTGCAACGCTGTGCTTATGGAAGCCCCTGCGCGCGAAGCAGGGTCGGAGCACGAGATTGTGTCCTGCGGACTCACCGCCGAGCAGCAGACACATATGGAGATCGTGCGCGAAGGTACCCTTACGGTACTGTCAGGCGGTGAAAACTTGGGTGGTCTGCGCACCTCTACAAAGGTTGAGCAGATCGCTATTAAGAACGCGCTCATGAAGGGGCTGCAAGTATCCTCCGGCTACCTCGTGGCCGGGAACGACACCTGGCGCTTTACCAGTGAGAAGCTGGCCAAGGTGTACGACAAGGCGGTCAACGAATGGGCCGACCATCAAGTCATTGTGTGGGTGTACTTCCGCGAAACAGCCGACAGGCTCAAGGCTGCGTTCGACGCCGCTGGTATCCGTAGCATCATGGTGCGTGGCGGTATGCCCAACAAGGCGCGGGAGCAGGCACTGGAAGACTTTGAAAACAACAAGGCCCGGATAGCCGTATTGCAGCTCAGTTCCATGAACGCTGGCCGCAACCTACAGTTCTGCAATCACGCGATATACGCTGAACTTGACTGGGCGTATACCACCATTGACCAGGCTGTGGCCCGCATCGACCGCCCCGGACAGACAAACAGGTGCTTCCACTGCTTCTACTACACGATGGGCACCACGGACGAGCTGCATGTGACCGCGTACAAGGAGAAGAGCAAGCTGTCGATGGCCACAGTCAAGAAGTTCGCGCAAAGGAGCACCTTGGGCGCGGCAAAGGTGTCAGGACTCAACCCAACCAAGAAGCGCAGCAACGGGAACGGCCCGTCAGCGTCAAGCTTGGCCAGCGTAGAAAAGTTTTTCAGTAAGTTAAATTAACAACGAGCAAAAAGGAGTGGTTGGACAATGGCGAATAACATTTTTAAATCTTCTCTGTCCTTGCGCATGTACCGTGCGTTGGACAGTGAGGACACCCCCATCTCCGGGGCGGCTATCAGCACTGGTGCCCTGCGGCATGCCTACATGGACACCTTACGGGACACACCCACCGCTGATTATGTCTATGGCTTCTGCTCCCCGATGGACATGACCGTCAGTGAACTGGCAGGCGACCACGGCCATAACTTTGGCGAAGACGTGGCCGTGGGCTATCGTATCAGCCGCAAGAAGGTTGACCCGGTTGCCTTGCGCCAGGCACTCAAGGCGCGCACCATAGACCATGTAGCCACATGGAACGCCACGCACCCTGACAACCAGATCGAAATAGGCAAGCTCACCAAGCAGACCAAGGCAAGCCTCGTTGACGCCTGCGTAACCGACCTGCTGCCGACAACCAACTGGCGCGAAAAGATGTGCGGCGTGTTCTACCTGGCTGAGTACGGTCTGCTCCTGATCTCCGGGGCTACCGAAAAGGAAGCCGACAAAATTGCGCTGTGCCTCCAGCAATGCACCGAAGACGCTACACGCTTCCGTGACATCGGTGTCCTTGAGCTGCCCACCGCATTCGGAATCCAGAAAGCAGGCGAGCTGGACGCAATGCTGGACACCTTCGCGCAAAATAACGCCTCGTACGGCCGGGTGCTTTCCGACGCCATGCGCCATCTGTGGTTCCTGGGCGAAACACTCACGGGCACAATCGCGTCCGGCCTGGAGACAGACAGCCACAACTACACCTTCCAGAAACACGGCGGCCACGAAATATTCGACGTGGGCATGTCCGAAGACACTGTGATCTGCGGCGAGTTCCTTGATGAAAAGATTATTGGCGAAACGGTATGCTCCAAGGGAAGCGACCATGCCCCTGTGCGCTACGCTATGTGGAAGCATGATGCACCGCTGGTGTCCTGCTCCCTGTATCTCTCCAATGACATGCAGACGCTGCCCAACGTGGGCATGTCGGCGTTGAAGCTCAACGTCGTTACCCTGCGCAATGTGACCACCAAGGTCAAAGACAACGCCACCGACGAGCAGCTTGAAGCCTCGGTAATCCTCTACATGGACCGTGTATCTACGGCGCTGCACATGGTCGCCACGGTGATCGACATATTCCTCACGGCGCGTTCAAGCGAGGGCCGCTGGGCCGACACCCGCAAATCCGAACGTGAATGGCTGGAAGCATACGCCCCACCCTGCGAAGCCGCTCTTGAGCGCATACCTGCCAACACGACCATAACCACAGCGCCCGCTGTAGACGCGGGGTAGCAGTCATGTACGGAATTGTCGCCCTGCATGGGCCTTCCACCTCCGGCAAGAGTACACTTGCCCGTATGGCCTCCATGTACCTGCCCAACCCGGTGCGCCTTTTCTCTAACGCGGCTGTGCTGCGGCGCACATCAGCAGCAATGTTTGACCTCCCGTTGTTCGTGTTCTCTGAGCCATACAAAGACGTGCCGTTCTCGGAACTTGCACGACTGGGCGGCCCTCTGCACGGTATCGCCTTTCCGCGCAAGGGTACCAACCGGGCGTTTGTCAACCTTGACGACATTGAGGTGCCCAACACCCTGCCGCTACAGGAAGTTATCGCGGAGTCAGACTGGACACCGCGTAAAATCCTGAACGCTTTTGGGGCTTCCAACGACAGGTACCCACAAATGACCTGGGCGAACGGTGTGATCGAAGGTATTGGGCGTGCGCTTAACAACGGCGTGGACAAGATTGGCGACGGGCACCCGCCGCTGTTCTTTATCACGGATGTCCGGTACCCACATGAATACCTCGCCTTGCGACAGCTGGAGAACGCCGAACCTGCTGTGCTGCTTCCGGTGAACATTGAACCCGGCACGGTAGACCGTAGCAGCACGCATTATAGCGAACACGCTCTGGACAGCAACGCTGACTGGCACGCGGCGGCACAGACCGTTCTCACCCGCCAGGAAAAGTGCCTTGACTACCTGCCGTCAGCCGAACGTCGCTGGGCGGCAGAGCGTGGCAACGATGGCTACGCCTTCGGCTCCTTTCGGCTGCTGTGTCACTACTTGCATAAGAAGGGCTTGCTGAAAGTTTCCGTGGACAAGGTCATGGATGCTGCACGGAATGCCGTGCATAACTAGCCCCTATAAAACACCAAAAAACAGATGGCCGACTATGTTTAAGCGCAATAGCTAAACATAGTCGGCCATTGACAAGTTGGTATGTTTTAGTATATACAACCATCACTGGCAACGATACAAAAAATGCAGAACGAAGCGGAGATACAGCCATGAAAAAAACAGATGCAGAGATTCAGGCGGAACTCACGCGCGCCGTGAAGTTGGTGGAAGACGCGCACATAGACAAAACGTCTTTTAAAACGGTGTGCGCTGCTCTGGCAACCCTGCCTGAGTGGGTTGTGGTGGAAGCGCCTAATGCTGTAGCAAAGGCGGCGCAGACAATGCTTGCGCTGATGTATGACTCCGCAATGCTCCAATGGGGTGGCGAAATTGGGGACACCGCGGCGGCTGCGCAGGAATACGTCGCGGTCATGGATTACTGTGCCAACGGTGTGTGGCCCTTGGCTACTATACCGAAACCAGCGCAGCCTCTGCAATTCGCCAGTTGGCTGCACCGCAGGTTCCGTAACCCTGACGCCGCCGAGGCTACAGACACCGCCAAAGCCGTGTCTGTGTGCCCCTTGCGCACTATCGCGCAATCCCTAATCCACGGCACAGATGTCCCTCTACTGCGTAACGAGGCCGTGTGCTACTGTGCTCATTGCGCGATGTGGTCGCCTGCGGCGGAGCGCAGGAAGCTGGTTGTCTTGTGTGACGACCCTGGTGCGGTGGCCGAGCCTGTCAGACCACCGCACGTCCCTGCGGATTGGGACTGGCAGGCGTACGGTCCCATCGCAGGCACAGAATTTATTTGTCGCCACGCGAAGTGGCTGGAAGACAAACAATCCCTTACCCTTCGCTGGGCTACGCGCCCGGAAGGCTCCTGCTTTGCTCTGCTGCTGCTTTGTGGTGGCCATGAGAACATGCGCCGCAACAGACCGCTCTACGAAGGCGGAAAGAAGGAAGGGGGAGAATAAGCATGAGCGCGCAAAACGCAGACGGTTCCGCAACCCTCTTTTCCTGCGGCACGGAGGCTTTTTGGCAAGTGGCGTCCTTTCTGACTGCAATAGGTGAAAAATCCACGCACATCTGGTGGTTTGACAAGTACCTGTACGTCGTTGACTCCCGGCCAAGCAATGCCATGCGCTGCGCGGTCGAGCTGCACACAGACTACGCACCCACACAGTTTCCGTTGCGCATGGACGTAGACAAGGAATTTCTCAAGCAGGTGGGCAAGGACAAGGACAGGCATTGTGTGGAGCTGCGTATACTCCCGAACGGCATGTACGAACTGCACAGGATGCGGGACTCCTTCACGTCTATTGACGCCGTTTCTGTGACGCCTACCCCTGCTCCTGACGATATGGAGTGCGCACAGCTTATGGCGGCCTTGTTCGACCGTGAAATATGTGATGCGCCCATATACCGCGTAATACCACAAATCGGAAATAACGTGTGCAAGATGCTGGCGAAGCTGTTTCCGCCATACTGCACGTTTCGGTTTCTGACCGTCCAGCACTCCGGGCAGCCGCGACCAGAGCATCTGTGGCCATTGCGCATTACCATTACGCCGCCTACAGGCGTTGAGATCATTTGCGCGCCCCACGGCGATATGGACGAGGTAAACGACCAATGACCTCTGAACAAATTGTCAAACGCCTACAGGAACGTCTCAACCTGTCCGAAGCCGACCTGGCTTTCGTGGTCGAGACGCTGGACGAGCTTGTTGTGCAGCCTATTGAGTACATGGAGGGGTTGCTGGACGCTGCGTGGGTATCTCCCTGCGAGAAATGCCCGGATTTTAGCGCGGACTATAGCACTCCTGAATCCGCCGGGGACTCCTGCTCCCGGCAGGGTGATTGTGGTTACGGACTGTACGAAATAGCCGTCATGCTACAGGCAGACGACAGACGCATGGAAGCGGAAGGAGAAAGCGAAGATGGCCAAGCAAAAGAACTTACGCCCCTGCCCGGTGTGTAAAGAGCGTAAGTGGCACACTGGCTGGAACAGACACGGTTTCTGCGTTGCGTGTATCGCCTGCGGGCACAAAGGGCCGATGATGCGCAACACAGACCTGGCACGCGCGGCCTGGAACAGCAAACTATACCGTCTCATACTGTGGTTTAAATCTCTGTAACGGAGCGGAGGTGCGATATGCCGTACTTGTTCAATGACAGAGTAGTGAAGTGCCCCAATTGCACCGGAATGGAGTTCACGTTCCTTGCGCGTGTGGAACATAACATTAACACGCCACACTACGCGTACCGCTGCATGGCATGCAGCATTTTATGCACCTTTGGTGACCAGCTAGTGCCCGCTACTGCGGAAGAGTGTGTCGGAAAAGAGGATGCAATCCCTGAATCCGCAACATACCATACTCGCTTTAGACTTCCGCGCGGCTTCCACAACCAGTCAAAACACAACCTGTTCAAGGAGTAGCCATGCCATACGTAGCTGGAGGCAAAGCCGTCCGCTGTATCATGTGCGGTTCGGATGACATTATGGAACTGGAAGACTCCATTCCTCCTTGTGGCAGTTACACGCTACACCAATACGCTTGCTTGCGCTGCCACTTCGCTATGGGCTTCACAGAGCCGCTGCGAAACCTGACGGCAGAGGAATGCGCATTTGAAGGAGTAGATGTGTAATGAGCACCACCGACAGTAACAATATCTCAGTTTTGTGCGCAATCAGCAGGTTCCCTGAAATGTACCTGATGCCTGCGGCCTCGTTTCCGTTCGAGCTGGACGGGCAATATTGCGCTTCTATCGGCAGCTTTATGTACAGCCTCCTGTTCGGTGTGCCAGAAGAGCGCCGTAACGTGGCCAGCCTGTGCCCTGCCTGCGCGGAGATGCAGGCACATACAGCTATGCGGTACTGGCGGGTCAACCCGCACCCGCTGTACTGGAACGGCCAGCAGTACGTGCGCGATAGCAGGGAATATCAGTATCTGATACTCCGTGCGCACGAGGCGCGGGCACGCCAGAATATGCAGGTAGCCCAAAGTATGTTTCTTACCCGAAACAGCACTTACCAATGCACCATGTACGGGGAAGACAAGAAGGCCACCCTGGTCACCGACTCGGAGCTTATCGAAACCCTTTACTACCTCCGGCAGCTCATGGAGCAAGACAGCGCCCTCCAGTGGTGGCGCTGGAAAGAGGACTAAGTCTATGGCCGTTGTGCGCAGAGAATACTATTACCGGGTTGAAGTAGTTAAGTATGCTCCCAGTCTTGACGAGTTCGATAAACCTGTAGGTAGAGGAAGCATTGAGGTTGTGTGCCATCGTTTCCGTGTGGTCAAACGCACGCCGAAGGGCGCCTGGATAGATTACTACGGGTACTACGGTACCCCAATGGAGGACGGCAGTGTGCGTCCTGTAAACAGTACCCACTACCGCTTCGTGGGCGACAATGACAAAAAGCAGTTCGCCAGCCCAACCCCGGAAGAGGCCGCACGGCATTTCATTCACCGGGCAAAACGCTATGCCAGTATCATGCGGGCGCGCGCAGAGCAGGCATGGGAAGCCGTTACCCTGGCCCTAAAAGGGCGGATACTCAACAGGTGGCCTGAATCAGAACCCGAAACCATAACCGTGGAGGACAATATCCAATGAGCCAGACAATCAACGACATCAATCTCAGCGGCCTTACCCTTACTCCCGAAGGCTATCTGTGCGCTTTCTTTGGTGGCTCCGGCGTGGCTGACGTAGCAGCGCTGTACGGCTCCGGTGACACCGCCCAGATTGAGCAGGCTGTCGCGCTGCTGGAAGACTGCGCGGGCGCACTTATCGAATACGGAAACGCTGGGCGGCGGTCGCTTATTCTGGCCCAGTGCGATGGCGTGCAGGAAGGTGAAGACTGCGTGGCCACTACCAAAATATGGACGAATAAGCGCGGCAAGCTTATCAGTGTCATCCCCGGCAAGATGTCCGTGCAGATCGCCCTGTACAAAGAGGGTGGCCAGCTCGGTCCCGCAATGACACGCAGCCTCAAGGCGATCACCATCAAGCGCCAGGCCGAGCCTGTGGCTGACGGTGGGGTTATCGCGGAAGAATCTGGGGAGGGCGCGTAATGGACACCAAAGAACAGGAACAACCCACCCAATTGCTCGAAGAAGCCAAGCCGCAGTTTATGTTCGTCAAGCCACACGAAGTATGTGCACTGGCCAAAAACAGACTGCACGTCGTGGGGCACACGCTGCACTACCTGGCCGACGACCAGGGCCGACTGGCGTTTGCAGTCTACGAACGCCCTGGCGTTGCGGAAGTGCTCCCGGTGTGCAACCCTTCGCGTAACATCCTGCGCAAGCTTGTGCTTGAAGGTAACATGCCCTGCAAGAATCC